>Ga0207650_10000136_pt1 | contig 89925 bp, 91 predicted proteins | sample KBSS63metaG_FD_184325 | JGI IMG/M metagenome (GOLD analysis project Ga0207650, IMG submission 184325) | Switchgrass rhizosphere microbial communities from Kellogg Biological Station, Michigan, USA - KBS S6-3 metaG (SPAdes) (version 2) | ecosystem: Host-associated > Plants > Roots > Rhizosphere...
CGGTGTGCCACAGGTCATTAGTGGTGCCGGTGCAGAAGGCGTACCCCAGCGCCGCGCCGCACTCCACGGGAAGCTGGGCGCCGTGGATGTGGCGCTGGGCGAAGCCCGGATCGTGCGGAGATTCCGCAATATTGAGGGCGATCCTCGGGTCGCTGGCATAGGAGTCTTGCCGCGGCGGCGGCGAGGGTCGCGCCGCCTCCCATTGCAGCAGCGAGCGGCCGTTGGGGTCCTGAGCGAGCAGAGCCTGCAGAAACGTCGTGCCCGTCCGCGGCAGGCCGACCACGAACAAGGGCCGGCTCACGGTCTGCGCGGCGATCGCCCGATCGGCCTTGCGGTCCGCCACGATGCGCAGGCGGTTGGCCAGGAGGCCTTTGGCGTAGCCGTTGAACGCCATCACGCCGCGCTCCGTCGGCGGCTGTGCGGCGACCTCTTCGGCGATCAGATCCAGCGCCTCCGAGAAGTCGTCGCCGCCGAAATCCTCGAGCTTGGTGTCCTCGACGGCGAGCTCAGCCAGCTCCCTTGACCTCAAGACTTTCATGCGACCGCTTCCTCCTCGGCATTCTTATGGGACTTGCGGGGCGTGCGGCGTCGAGGCCGAACCCCAGCGCGCGCCTCAGACGCGCGCCTTGGCCTCGTTGTGCAGGCGTTGGATAGTCGCGTACTCGCAGGGCTGCCCGGGCGTCTCGTACCAGCCGGGACCAAGCTGCAGGTCGCCCGCGGACGGCCCCATCACCTTGGACCATTGATCGCGCACCTTCTCCGGCGTCAGGTCGACATCGAACAGCCCGTCGTGCGAGGCGAGCACGATCCGCGAGACGCGGCCGCCAGCCGCGGAGATGAACTCGCCGCTGACCGGCGAGCTCTCGTGCAGCAGATAGAGCCCCGCGATCGCAATGTTCGCGGCCGGCAGATTCTCCTTCCACCAGCGCGCGAAGTCGTTCCCGTCGCCGACCATGTCGGTGTGGCACATCGGCATCATCAGGTTGACGTTGATGTTCCGCTCGGCGCCGAAGCCGGCCATCTGCCGCGTCAGCCCGTAGGCGCCGGCCTTCGCGAACGCATAGGCGCTGCCCCAGCCGTTAGGCGCGCGCCATCCCAGGCTCACATGGGAGCCGAAGTTCAGGACGCGGCCACCACCGGCCGCTTCGAAGTGCGGAACCGCAGCCTGGAAGAACCTGAGCCACGCCTTCGCATGCACAGCCACTTGGTCATCGAAGGCCTGGCTGACGCCCTTCTCGACCAGCAGGGTGGACTCCGAGGTCCCGGCGCAATTGACCAGAATGTCGAGGCGGCCGAAGGCTTCCACCGCCTTGGCCACCGCCGCATCGCAGACCTCGGACTCGGTCACGGAGCCGTTGAAGGCGATTGCGGATCCGCCGGCCGCGATGACCTCGGCGACCACATCCGCCTCCGGGCCAGCCCCGGATTCTCGATAGTTGCCGAGCACGACCACCCCGCATCCGCGGCGCGCCAGCAGGCGGCAGTACTCACGGCCAATGCCACGGCCGCCGCCCGTCACCAACGCGACGCGGCCTGTAAAGGACAGATCGCCAGCCAACGTCTCCTCCACTCTCCGCGCCTGAGCGCGGCTAGTGGTCGGGATCAATCCGCTTTTGTCGAGCCCATTCTGAATGGGCGCGCGGATCTTGTCGGCGCCAGGCAGAGACTGGCGGAGGGTGTCAGGCCAAGACGACTTGGCTTGGCGACACCCTCCCCGTGATCATTTGGCCTCGGTCGTCGCGATCTTCACGCCGTAGAGGTTCTCGGCGTTCTTATAGAGGATCTTCGCCTTGTCTTCCGCGCTGATGTTGCGGCAGACGCTGTCGGCGTACTCCCATGCACTCTTGAACGGCGAGTCTTCGTGCGGATAGATCGACGTCGGATGCGGGAAGTCGGTCTCGAACAGAAGGTTGTCAGCGCCGAAATAAGTCACGTAGTTGTCGACGTTGCAGTATTCTTCACAATAGATCGTCATGAAGATCTGCTCTTTGAACGCCTCGATCGGCGTGCGCTTGAACTTCGCACGCTCGGCGGCGCTCACCTGCTCGTGCCACTGATACATCATCACCTGGATGATGAACGGCGCCCAGCCGCAGCCGCTCTCGACCGAGACGTACTTGATGCCCGGATACTTATCGAGGTGACCCGTCAGGATCAGGTTCATCACGTCGAACTGGTTGTTCAGGAAGTTGGTCAGCGCGCCGAACACGCACAGCGGGCCATTCAGCCGGCCATCCGGATAGACGCCGACCTCGTTCTCCTTCCAGAACTTGCTCTGATCGCCTTCCCAGACGCCGGAGCCGATGTGGAAGTTCACCGGGATCTGCAGCTCCTGGCACGTCTCCCAGAAGCGGTCCCACGCCGGGTCGATCAGCACGGGCGAACCGAAGTTCTGCGGCTTGTCGGACATGGCGATGCCGGTTAGCCCCATCTTCTTGGTGCGCTCCAGCTCCTTCACCGAGGCCTCGATGTCCCAGAGCGGCAGCGCCGCCTGGCCGAGGATCCGGTTGCCGCCGCGCTTCTGCAATTCGACCAGCGCGTCGTTGTAGGCCTGCACGTGCCACAGCCGCAGTTCATGGTCGTCGGGGAACACGGCCATCAGGGTCTGGCCGCCGAAGCCGATGACGTTGGGATACATCACCTCGGCGCCGATGCCGGCGTCGTTCATGTAAAGCAGCGCCGCTTCGGGGATCGAGGTCGCCGGCGCCATGTCCTCGTAGCGCGGCACGGTGAAGGTGTTGAGCAGCTTGCTCATATCCTTCTTGACCACGGCCGGTCCGATCATCGCTATCGGACGGTCGCCGACGAACCAGCCCTGGGCGCCGTTCGGCTTATCCTTGACCTCGAACACCTTGTTCTTGAACTTGGCCGGCGCGCGCTCGGTCCACAGCGTCGGCGGCTCGGCCCAGTGCACGTCGCAATCGAAAAGCGGGATGGCGCCCTTTGCAATCGGGGTCAGTTCGGTCTGCACAGTATCCTCCCGTGCGGGTTGTAGTTGGGTCCCATCGCTCGCTCGTCTCGGAGCTCAAACCGCCGTCCGGCCGCGACCGCTTCGCGATGATAATTCGGCACGATCGCCGACGAAGAATCTATTCGAACCAAAGCCCTCGCCCGCGCGGGTTTTCGCGGTCAATTGCTTCGCATTTCGCCGAACTCGATCCAACGCCGACTCGTCTCCGACTGGACGCAGGCGAGCGACAGCTTCGCGCCCGAAGACGTGCCATAAATTGGACCTCCGTTCAATGCTGATTTAGCCAGATTGATCATAAGGAATTCGAGCGGGCTTGTCCAGCGGCCGGCCAGCCGGGGAAGCCTGGCCGCACCAGCATTCCTCAAATTAGGTGGCTCGAGTGAGCATATGCTTTAACATTATTTCTGCACGTCACCGCTTTGGATCCATCTATATTTGATACAAATAGGTATGATCTGAGATAAAATGATGTCTTGCTAATTCATTATTCGGAACATCTATTTTTCTTGTGTTTCAATAATCTTTACCACTTAGATAATTTGCGGTTTAATAGGATTAATTATTACATAATACGGATAATTATTAACGGCCAGATGGGCTGGATGATCGACAAGCAAGCGCTGCTCATGATGGCCGCGGGCTGGATCATGCGCAGCTTTAGCCTTCAGCGCGCGACCACCCGGGGCACGGCGGCCTGCAGAGGCGCGGGCCTCGGTCTCGCGGTCAGGGGCGCTCGCCTGCGCAGGCGATTCCGACACCCATGTGGTGAAGGCTGGGACCAGGACGGTGAGCACGCCACGCCTCCCGGTGTATTTTGCCACCAGCGAACCCGCCGCAGCGGCCTTGCCAACGCCGGCCCCTTTGCGCACGCTCGAGCCTGAAAGGTGCGCGTGGCAGCCTTCGAGCGACGGGGCCACCGCTTGACAGTTGCGAGTAGCCGATCCCGACCGCATCATTCGGTGAATTCTATGCATCCCGAGTTGGACGACATCCGAACACTATTCCCGGAGGACCGTGCGTGATCACCACCGAAGCTTTGCCCGATGGCCTTGGCGTGCGCGTGCGCGGCTTCACCGGCGCCTCCACGCTCGACGATGGCGCGCTTGGTGAAATTCGCGCGATCTTCGACGAGCATCAGCTGATGCTGTGCTCCATCGACGACTTCAGCGACGAGGACCAGCGGCGACTGGCCTCGGCGCTCGGCGAGATCACCTTCCGCGGCAGCTATGACGTCGACCCGGCGCAGGCCGGCGCCCAGTTCGTGTCGAACACCCGCGGCGACGGGATCCTGGGGACCGGCCGGCTCGCCTTCCACCACGACCACCTGTTCTACGAGCGCCCGCTGACCGCGCTCATGCTCTACGCGATCGAGATCCCGGCTTCGGGCAGCGTCACCTGTTTCCGCAGCGCCGCCGATTGCTACACCGCGCTGACGCCTGAATTGCGCGCGCGGGCGGACGCCGTCGAGCTGCTGCACCTCTACGATTACGACAAGGTCAACGCCGGCCTCTACAAGCCGTTCGCCGACCCGGCCACCGCCACCGCCAGCGCGGTGCTGGACTACAAGCCGCTGGCTTGGCGCCATCCGGTGTCGGGAACGCCGATGCTGTGGCTGTCGCCGCCGGAAGGGTTCCGCGGTCTGGAGCGCGATGATGGCATCGCCTTCTTCAACGATCTCTCCGGCTACCTCGAAGACCACGCCGAGGAAATCGGCCACCTGGACCATGCCTGGACGCCCGGGGACCTGATCGTCTGGAACAATCTCACCGTCGCCCACGCGCGGCGTCCGTTCGACAAATCCCAGCCCCGCACCCTGCGCCGCACGCCGGTCGTCGGCGAGGTGCGCTGAGGGGGCGTCACCGCATCACCCGGCCGGTGCGCGGAGCGTAGGCCCAGGTCGGTCGGCCGGCGGCTTGCGCGCGCCTGGCAGGCGCCTCGACGTCATAGGCGACCGCCTGCAGCTCGACGGGCCAGCGCCCGCCGATCCGCTCCGCGGTGAGATAGCGCGCGTGCGGGCCGTCGGCCTCTTGATAGCTCGCCAGGTCGAGCTGATAGGCGGGAAAGCCGACGCTGCCCGGGTTGGCGATCTGCCTGCCGTCGCCCAGGCTGACGCAGCGCGGGAGATGGGTGTGGCCGCACAGCGTCAGGGCATGCTTGGTGGCGTCGCGCGCGACCTCTGCGGCCGAAGCTTCGCGCATGTCGCCTCGTCGACCCTTGTGCGGCCGATAGGTGCGGTCGCTGGTCGGCGTGCCGTGGCAGAGCAGGACCTCAGCGTTCAGTTGCAGGCGTGGGGGCGCTTGCGCCATTCACGCGCGGATCCGCGGCGTCAGCATCGTCGCCGTCGCCGCGTCTGTCGGCCCCATCTGCCTGAGGTCCTGGGTTAGCAGTTGACGCTCGTGATTGCCGGCCAGCGTTGGCCAGCCAAGCGCCATCAGCCTCTCGGCGGTTTCGACCGGCCATAACGGAAAGACCGACGTGCACAAGATGGCCACCATCATCGAGACCGATGTTCCGCTGACGCCGCTCATCGAATGGCCGGAGCACATCGTCAAACAGAAGGGGCGTGCAGCTCGACCTGACCGCTGCGACGATCGCCAATGAATCCTGGGGCGACGTGCGCAAGAGTGGGTGACAGGCCGTCGCGCCGGCGATTTCCTGCTAACAGGGAAGGCGAATGACCACCGACTACAAGATATCCCAGGCCCGGCCCGCTGACGCCGCCGCCATTCGCCAACTCACGCGCGACGCCTATGCCAAGTGGATTCCCGTCATCGGGCGGGAGCCGAAGCCGATGGGCGCGGACTACGACGCTGCTGTACTTCAGCACCGCTTCGACCTGCTCTTCGCCAACGAGGACCTCGTCGGCTTGATCGAAACGCTGGACGAGGGCGAGCAGCTCTTGATCGTCAACGTCGCCGTCGCGCCGAACGTCCAGGGCCGGGGCCTGGGAACGCGGCTGATGGCGCACGCCGACGCGCTCGCGCGTTCGCTTGGCCATCCCCGCGTCCGCCTCTACACGAACAAGCGGTTCGAGCAGAACATCGCCCTCTACACGAAGCTGGGCTTCACCATCGAAGGCGAGGCCCAGGGCGCGGAGGCCGGCACGATCCGCGTCGACATGAGCAAGGCGCTCTAGATCTAGCCGGCCGCACGGGGTTGCAGGGTGACCGGCAGGTTGCTCATTCGCGGCTGCCCGGTGTAGCGGTCGAACACCTCGTCGTTGCTGGTAAGGCGGTTGACGCTGCTTCCGAGCGCGCGAACGTCGGCGTCACCCGCCGGCGGCCCGCCGAAGCCGAACATCATCGAGACCAGCCCGCGGCGCAGGCCGGGGTCCGCCTCGACCACGACCGGCGTCTCGCCGTGCGCGGATTGCAGATCGGCGAGATCCCCCGAAGCGAGGCCGAAAGCCGCCAGGTCGTCGGGATTGACGAAAGCCGGGTTGTAGGGCCGGCCCTTCTGCGTCGCGGCGATATTGCAGGAGGTGTTGTAGACGTGGCGATGCCGACGGCAGATCAGCCGCAGCGGAAACTCATCGTCGCGGGCGCCTTTCGCCGGGCCGTGTTCCGCCAGCCGCGCCAAGTCGGCCATCATCTCCGCCGCACCCACGTCGAGCCGGCCGTCCCAGCCGTCGGCCTTAGGCTTCACGACCGCGCTGGCGTCGCGGAAGATCGCGCCGCTCCGATGCGCCTTCACCGTCTCTAGCGGCACGCGCGATCCGGCCGCAGAGCTCTCGATCAACGCCTCGGTGGTCAGCTCTGGCGCGGCCCCGGTGGCGGCGCGCATGTCGATCCCCAGCCGGTCGCCGAGGTCGAACAGGAAGCGCCACTCCTCCACCACCTCCGAACCCGCCGGCGGCTCGACGATCGCAGGCGAATACTGGGCGAACGGCTCGCCCAGGCCATAGCCGGTGGCGCGAGAGGTCATGAGGTCGGCGGTGATGCTGAGGCCCGCCGTCTCCAGCGGCATGGGCGGCGGGATCACATAGTCGGCATAGCGGGCGGACAGGCTCATCCATGGGTCGATCTGCACGAACAGGTCGAGCCCCTCGAGCGCGCGCAACGTCTTCGGTTGGTCCGGCCAAGCGGCGGCGGGATTGCCGGCGATCGAGATCAGCGCCCGGATCCTGTCCTCGCCCTCCAGCAACATGTGATCGGCGGCCGCGCCGGTCGGCGACCCCGCGGCGCTGCTCTGCAAGCCGCGCACGAAACGCTCGCCGCGTGACCAGCCGCCCTGCGGAGACTGCGCCTGCGCCCGATAATCGACGGGCGGCAGCAGGGCGGGTGCGACACGCACCGTCTCGCCGGCGCGCAAATAGTTACCGCACACCGCATGCAGCGAGAGCACGAGATACTCGACCAGTCCGCCCGGGCCCGACATGTGCGCGCCCGTGCCGGCCATGGCGTAGGCCCGCCTAGCGGCGCCGTAGGTGCGCGCGGCCAGCTCCAGATCCGCCGCGGGCACATCGGCTTCGACGCTGACACGCTCGAGCGTATAGGGGTCCAACGCGGCGCGAAGCGCCTCCAGGCCGGCGATGTTCTCCGCCACGAAGGCGCGATCCAGCAGGCCCTCGTGCAGGATCACCCGCAGCATCGCCGCCAGCACATGGACGTCGTAGCCCGGCCGCGGCGCGAGGTGCAGGAAGGCGCGGGCCGCCACGTCGCTGCGCCGAGGGTCGATGACGATCAGCTTGAAGCCGTCGCGGCTGCGGTCCTTCAGCCACTGACCGGGGTTGCCCGCCGGCAGGCCGGTGAAGGTGACCATCGGATTGATGCCGATCAACAGCGCCACCTCGGGGTCGTCGAACCCCTGCGCCGGGGCCGTCCAGGCGCCGAACAGCGATCCGGCGATCTGCTTGCCGCCCTTGTCGATGGTGTTCGGATCGAACCTATAGGGCGAGCCCAGGCCATCCATGATCGCGGCGAGCATCGGCATGGCGTGGCGGATCGCCGTCTGCATGGTGCCGGCCCACGACGCGATCGCCCGCGGGCCGTGGCGCTGCCGTAAGGCGCGCAGCCGCATGGCGATCTCCTCGGTGGCCTGATCGACGGAGATCCGCACGAACCCGCCATCGGTGCGCTTGAGCGGGTGAAGCACCCGCTCCGGATGGTAGAGGTAGTCCGGCTGAGAGCGTCCCTTGATGCAGGTGAAGTTGCGGTAGAGCTCGCTCTCGGGGTCGCCGGTCACCTTGACGACGCGGCCGTCCTCCACGTGGGCCAAGATCGAGCATTGGTTCGTGCAGATCCGGCAGAACGAGTGGCGCACCTCCATCCCTAACTGCCTCCTCCCCTTTAAGGAGCCCCGGCGACGGCTAGATCAAATCTCCGCCCGCCATGCTCGCCGTCGTCCCCTCGCGCTTGAAAGCTTTGAGGAGGTTGCGCCCGACCGTCCAACGGTGCACCTCGTCGGGGCCATCGACCAGCCGTTGCGCGCGGATCTGGGTGTACCAACGCCCAAGCGGCGTATCCAACGAGTAGCCCAGCGCCCCGTGCAGCTGGATCGCGGTGTCCACCACATGGTGGACCATATTGGCCATGTAGACCTTGGCGATGCTGTTCTCCTGGCGGAAGTCGAGGCCCTTCTCCGCCTTGTAGGCGATGTGCATCATCATCAGCCGCGAGATATAGAGCTGGGTCGCACACTCGGCGAGCATGAACTGCACCACCTGGCGGTCCTGCAGCGGCGTGCCGAAGGTGCTGCGGTCGGTGACCTGCGCAGTCGCCATGTCGAGCGCCCTCTGCGCCTTGGCGATGTTGTGCATGCCGTGCCGAAGCCGCCCGTAGGCCAGCCGGTGCTGGCCCATGTTGAAGCCATTGCCCTCTCCGCCCACAAGGTTCTCGGCGGGGACCACCAGGTCCTTGATCTCGATCTCCGAGTGGGTGAGCCCCAGCTCATGATGCAGCGGGGCCTCGACCTCCATGGTGGCGATGTCGCGCAAGATGCGGAAGCCGGGGTTCGGCAGCTCGACGATGAAGGTGGAGAACTGCTTGTGGCGCGGCGTCTCCGGCCGATCGTCGGTGCGCGCCATGACCAGCGCGATGTTCGCCACCACCGCCGAGGAGATGAACCACTTCTCGCCATTCAGAACCCAGTCGCCGTTGCTGGCCTTGACTGCGCTGGTCCGCATGCCGGTGGCGTCCGCGCCCGCGGCCTTTTCGGTCATCGCGTAGCAGATCCGCCGCTCACCGTTCAGCAGCGGCTTCAGGTGCTTCTCTTTCTGGTGCTCCGTCCCATACTCCAGGATGGTCAGCATGGTGGCGTCGTCGGGCCCCTGGGTGTTCAGCGCGGGCGTGCCGAGGAAGCTCTCGCCCAGTTCCATCTGCACCAACGCATTGGCCAGCGGCCCCAGCCCCATGCCGCCGTACTCGACCGGGATGAACGGGCACCACAGGCCCTGCGCGCGCGCCTTGGCCCTGAGTCCCTTCAGCGTCTCCTGGTAGTCAGCGCCGGCCAGCACCGCCGCCTCCGCCGGCATGCACTCCTCGTGCACGAACGCCCGCACCTTCGCCTGAACCTCGCGCGCCTCGCGCGGCACCTCGAACTCGATCGCCAAAATCCAATTCCTCCCTGGCGTCACGCCGTCGTTCCAAAGGACCGGCGCAGACAGTCATTCAGCCCGCAAGTTCGGACTTTTCAAGGCTCCGCCGGAACCAGCGGCTCGGCGCTCAGGTGCGTATCCGCGACGATGCACGCGCAGGACCAGAACTTGCGCACCGCGGCCCTGTCGTCACCGCTCCGACGGACCACGCCGAACTCCACCGTCGCGGTGGAGTCGACGATCTCGCGCCGCACTAGGTCGCCGCCGGGCAGCACCTCGTCGGGATAGCCCAGGCAGCAGATGCGCTCGACCGCGGCGTAGTGGAACACCGCATTCATGCCCTCGGCCACCCACCGAGGGGTGACGCCGGCGTCGAGGAAGGGCTGGAACTCGAGCTGGAACGGCCGCGTGCCCTCGTTGTGCGGCATCGCCATGATCATGCCGGCTAGGTCGGCCATCCGGATCTGCGCGGCCGAAGCCAGCGGTTGCTCGCGTGGGATCAACAGCAACGGCCGGATCACGCATAGCGGGGCGTAATCGACGCGGTCGGGCTCCGGCAGCACGACGATCGCCGCATCCAGCTGATCGTCGAGCACCTTGTCGACAAGTTCGCCGCTCGAGCCCACCTCGGTCTGCACCTTCAGGTCGGGATAGCGCTCGAACGCGTCGAACAGCTTCTGCCTTGCCGGCATCCAGAAGGAGTAGCGGCTGACGCCCAGCCTAAGGTCCTGCCGCGTCGCCTGGGCAAGTTCCGCCGCCAGCCTCCTCGCCTTGTCGGCCGACGCGGCCAGCTCTCTGGCGACGGGTAGAAAGGCCTCGCCCTGCGGAGTCAGAACGATCGACCGCGTGGTGCGCTTGAAGAGCGCGAAGCCCAGCTCGGATTCGAGCTGCTGAATTTGCCGCGACAGCCACGATTGATCGACACGAAGATGCTCCGCCGCCCGCTTGATCGACAGCGTTTCAGCAACGATGCAGAATCTTACCGTTCGTTCGAGCATCTGAACTCTTGAACGCGACCTTCATGCCGGTTGAGCGGATCACACTCATGCGAAACCGTCAATTTCCGTGGCTCAGCCAGGCTGTCATCCGCGGTACTCGATCTCGTAAATCGTCCCGTCGGGCTCGTGGTAATCGCCGGTCGAGTAGCTCTTCCCGAACAGACTCAAGTACATCTTTCTATTTTCAAATATTATAACCGTCGAAGCGCCCTGAAAATTATCGGCAAAAACATGATGCTTGCCGGACGCATCCACCCGCATGACTTTAGCCGTGTAGGGCAACCGCTGATCATGCTTGGACGTATGGAACAGGTCGACCTTGCCCTCGTCGACGTAGAACAGGTTGCCGGCCAGCGGGCCGAACTCGCTGGGCGCCGGCTGCGACTCGATCGGCGCGAAGATGTCGATCGGCTTGGGGTCGAACCGGCCCTTCCTGTCGACGTGATAGTGCAGGAACTGGAACGGGTGCTTCGCGTGGTCGTGCTCGTCGGCGTAGGTCTGGCCGGGCTTGCCCTGCACAATCAGCTCGCCGGCGTAGTCCCGCGCCCATGACGGCGCCACCTGGATGTCGATCGGCATGATCGGCCCGGCCTCGGTGACAGACGGCTCCAGGCACAGGAAGGGCGTGATCTCCGCCTCCGGCGTCACCTGGTAGATGGTGCAGTTCATCAGGGAGTTCATCCACATGATCCCCTCCCACTGCGTGCCGGCCGGGCCAAAGCCGCCGCCGACGCCGGCGCCTGGCGTGCCGTTGTTCAGCGGGCCGTGGACCGGGTACTTGCAGAACAGCTCGCTGCGATCGCCGCCCGGCGCCAGCTTGTAGACGAAGTGCCGGTTGTGCGCCCCGCGCCTGCCCGGGAACTCCTGCGAGGCGGTGAACACGTGCCCGCCCCAAGGACCGAAGCAGCCGGGCGCGCGGATGCTGCAGATCGGCGCCGCCGGCGCGTTCTCCGGCCGCATGACGAACGACAGCGTGTCGTCGAGAGGATTCAGCTTCAGGAACTGGCCGTGCGGCCGATCGGGGCTGTAGCTGCCGAAGTGGCCGCCCACATCGCCCATGAGGATGCATCCGTCCGGCTCGCGCCCGTAGACGAACTGCGGGTCATAGAGCATGCCCACTGGAACGGTCTCACGGGCGACAAATCCCGGCTCCAGCACCCTAAGCTTGAATTCACGGTCGAGACGGATCTGCTCGATGCTGTCGTGACGCTCGGCTTCAGACATAGGGCCGCCTCCCTGTCATCCCCAATCAAGCGGCGCGGGCCGCCACCGTCCCCAGATCCTCGGCGATGATCTCGGACGCCCGCCAGGCGATGGCGAGCGCGGCCGCCTGGGTGTTGCCGGAGACCATCTGCGGCAGCACGGAGATGTCGGCGACCCTCAGGCCGTCTACGCCGCGCACCCGCAGACGCGGGTCCACCACGGCGAGCGGATCAGACCCTATCCGGCAGGTGCCGGACGCGTGGTTGCCGCAGTAGCCGTATTCGTGGAAGGCGTCGATGATCTGGTCGTCGCTCTCGAAATCGGGACCCGGGAAGGTCTCCTTCGGCTGATAGCCGGCGAGCGCCGCACCCCGCGCGAGCGTGCGGATGAAGCGCGTGGCGCCCGCGGCGATCTCCCGATCGGCCGCCGCGCTCAGATAGTCCGGAATGATGGTCGGCGGCGCGCTGGGATCGGCCGAGGCCAGGCGCAGTTCTCCCTTGCTCAGCGGGCGCAGCACATAGGCGCCGAGCGAGAAGCCCGGATTGGGATCCATGACGAAGCCGCCGACGGAGCGGTCGGTGGTCATCGGCGAGCCCATCAGCTGCGCGTCGGGCCGATCCGACTGCGGCCGCACCTGGATGAAGCCGCCGAACTCGGTGATCCCGTAGGTCAGCGGGCCGCTGCGCAGGACCTGATAGCGGAAGATGTTGCGCAGCAGCCGCCAGGACTGGAACTCCAGGTTCTGGCTGCCGCCGGTGACGCTGAACTGCAGGGTGAGCAGCAGGTGCTCGTGCATGTTCTGCCCGACTTCCGAGAGGTCGTGACGCACCGCGACGCCGGCTGTCGTCAACTGGTGCGCCGGCCCCAGGCCCGACAGCATCAAAAGCTTGGGGCTCATCAGCGCGCCGGCGCAGAGCAGCACCTCTTTCGCCGCCGCGAACCCCTGTGCGCCGTGGCGCCCGCGCGTCTTCACGCCGCTCGCGCGCCGATCCTCGAACGTCACGCGCTCGACTTCGGTGTCGGTGAGCACGGTGAGGTTCTTGCGATGTCGAACCGGATGCAGGAAGGCGGTGGCCGCAGTGGTGCGCCGCCCTCGACCGACCGAGTGTTGGTTGTAGCCGAAGCCGACGTCGTCCACCTCGTTGAAGTCTCGCCGCCGCGGAACGCCTAGCTCGACCGCCGACTCGATAACCGCCTCGTTGAGCGGCAGATGAACCGGGTGCTCCATGACCTTGTACGGACCGGAGCCGCCGCGCCATTCCGCCTCGCCCAAGTTATTGCCTTCGACGGCGCGGAAGCACGGCGCCATCTCCGCCCAGCTCCACCCCGGGCAGCCGGCCTCGGCCCACTGGTCGTAGTCCTTTCGAAAGCCCCGAGTGTAGAGGAGCCCGTTGACCGCTGTGGAGCCGCCCAGCGTCTTGCCGCGCAGCCAGTACTCCGGCTCATTGCGGCCCGGCCGCCTGGCGGGATAGGCGTGCACCAGCTTCGGGTCCGACAAGGCTTTGGCGAAGCCGCGCGGCATGTGGATCTTGGGGCTGGTGTCGCGGCCGCCGGCCTCGATCAGCAGCACGCGGGTCTGCGGGTCCGCCGACAGCCGGTTGGCCAGCACGCAACCCGCCGCGCCAGCCCCGACGATGATGAAATCGTAGGTCTGCATCTCGCCGCTTAAATCAGATAGCCGCCGTCGACGGCGAGCGTCGCGCCGGTGACATACGCCGCGAGGTCACTAGCCAGGAACAGAACCGCGTCGGCGATGTCGTCCGGGGTCCCGGGACGGCCCAATACGAACGGCGGCCTGGCCCCCTGCAGTGCTTCGGGCGGGACGATCTCCATGATCTTGCCGATGGCGATCCCAGCCCCCGGCGTGTCGATCACGCCGGGCAGGACCGCGTTGACGTTGATCCGCAGGTCGCCCAGCTCCTTGGCCAGCGCTTTCGTCGCCGAGATCACGCCGCCCTTCGTCGCCGAGTAGACCGACAGCATTTCGTTGGGCTGCACCGCGGCGACAGAAGCAATGTTGACGATGCGCCCGCCCCGGCCGGACGCCGCCATCTGCTTGGCGGCGGCCTGGGCGTGGAAGAACATGGCCTTGAGATTGAGGTCGACCATCAGGTCCCAGTCGCCTTCGCTGACCTCCAGCACCGGCGCGGGTAGGAACACGGCGGCGTTGTTGACGAGGATGTCGAGCCGCCCGAACGCGGCGACCGCGGCGGCCGTCGCCTGCTCGCCGGCGCCGCTCTGGCGGCCGTCCATGACCTGACCCTGCGCTTTGGCGCCGCTCTGCCTGAGGGTCGCCAAGGTCTCCTGCAACAGCGCCTCGTTCACATCGGTAACGAAGACGGCGGCGCCGGCCTCGGCGAGACGGCGGGCGATGCCCTGGCCGATGCCGCGCCCCGCGCCGGTGACGATCGCCACCTTTCCTTCGAGGCTAAGCCTGCGAACCAGCGTGTCTTTCATCTTGGTCTCTCGCGGTTGGTCAGTGCTGCCAAAGGCTCTCGCCCCCGTCGGCCGCCAGGGCGGCGCCGGTGATGACGGCGACGCGCGACGAGGCGAGGCGCCTCAGCGCTTCGGTCAGGTCCCACTCCTCGCCCAGCCTCCACACCGGAATGTTCGGTAAGCTTCGTCGCCATCATCTTCGGATCCCGATTATAGCGCGCGCCGCCGCCGGCGTTGATCCGCCCGCCCCGCACCGCGTTGGGGCGCACGCCAATCGACGCCAGGTGCGGCCGTGCGGCAATTGCCTTCTTCGCCGCGTCTCGTTCGCATTACGCATCCATCGGCCGCGTCGGCGACGCGCATCATCGATTCGGGAAGAGCTGCATGCCCGGCCTGCACCACGGGATCGTCACCACCCGGCCAAGGCTCATCTCCGTCACATACAGGGTTCGCAGGTCGTCGCCGCCAAAGCAGATATTGGTGACGTTGCGGTCCTCGACGGCGATGCTCTCCACCAGCTCGCCGCCGCCGGGCGCGAACACATGCACCGCCCCGCCGCCAAAGCCGCAGACCAGCAGGTAGCCCTCGGCGTCGAAGCACATGCCGTCGGGCATGCCGCTCGGCAGTTCGGCATAGAGCTTGGCCGGCCCAAGCACGCCGGACTCTTTGATGTCGAAGGCGTGGATCTGCCGCGTCTGCGTCTCGGCGACGACCAGCGTCCTCTCGTCCGGGGCGATGGCGACGCCGTTGGGAAAGCGGATGTCGAGATCGAGCCGCCTGGCCGTTCCATCGGTCTGGCCGAAGATGACGCCTGCCGGCGGGCAGATATGGCTGGACAGCGTGCCCGCATCCGGAAAGCGCGGATCGGTGCAATAGTAGCTGCCGCTGCGATCGAAGGTGATGTCGTTCACCGCGTTGACCGGCGCGCCGTCGATTTCGGCGACCAGCCAACTCACCTCACCGGCCGGCGAGACCTTCTCGATCCGCGGCTTTTGCGCCTGGTCCGGGTAGCCGCCGTTGTTGCAAATGTAGAATGCGCCGTCGGGGCCGAGCGCCATGCCGTTGGGGCCGCCGCCGTCCTCGGCGAACACGCTGACCTTCCCCGCCAGATCGATGCGCGCTATCCGCCCCGCGGCCATCTCCACGACATAGAGGTTGCCTTCGCGATCGAACGTCGGCCCCTCGGGCGCGGCGAGCCCGGCGGCGAAGACGGTGAGCGCCCGTTCGGCGTTCGACGACATCAGCGCTTCCTACTCTGCAATGTCCTCATGCCTTAAGCAGGCCGGTAATTCCAAAGCGCGCCGGCCGCCGCATGACAATTGCCATATTGCACGCTTTGAAGCTGGATTCGCACTTGTCGGCGCTTGCATCCATGCCTCACGTTCTCACCCTCAGGAAACGACCGGCCAACCCCAATCGGCCGGCACGGGGAGAAGGCGCCGCCGCATGTGGACCAACCGCCACGCCAGCCGAACCGCGGCGCCGCGCACGGCGACGCCCGCCAGCGATTGGAGCGCCGGCCGCCGCCGCTACGCGCTCGCGCTGTTGGGGCTCGCGTCTGTGCTCAATTTTCTGGACCGCCAGGCGCTCACCATCCTGGTCGAGCCGATCAAGGCCGAGTTCCATCTCAGCGACACCCGCATCGGCTTGCTGACGGGTGCGGTGTTTGCGGTGTTCTACGTCGCCGCCGCCATCCCTATGGCGCGCTGGCTCGACTACGGCTCGCGAAAGACCATCCTCGCGGCGACGCTCGCCATCTGGAGCCTGGCCACCATGGCGGCCGGCTTCGCCACGTCGTACGTCCATCTGGTGATCACACGCATCGGCGTCGCCATCGCCGAGACCAGCGCCGTCCCGGCGCAGGCCTCGTTGACCGCCGACCTGTATCCAGGCCCAGGCCTGGCGCGCGCCATGTCGGTGCTGACCATGGGGGCCGCGATCGGCGTCGGAATGGCGCTCTTGATCGGCGGGGTGGTCGCCGCGAACCTCGGCTGGCGCGCGGTGTTCTGGGTGGTCGGCGCGCCCGGCGTGCTGCTGGCGTTGTTGATCCTGTTCGGTTTTCCTGAGCCGCAGCGCCGCACCGTCTCCGGCGGCGAGGCGAAAGCCGCCCGCGAGCCGGTTGGCCGCGTCTTCGCCCACCTGTGGTCGCTGCGTAGCTATCGCTGGATCCTGGTCTCCTACGGCTGCCAGGGGTTCACCGGCTTCGCCACGACCGTCTGGTCGCCCAGCCTGCTGATCCGCTTGCACCACATGCCGATCGCGCAGGTCGGTTTCTGGCTGGCGATCTCCAGCATAGCGGGCCTGTGCCTGGGCGCCTTCGCCATCGGCCAGCTTTCCGCGGCGCTGGCCCGTCGCGACATTCGCTGGAACCTGCGGCTGGGCGGCGCTGGCCTTTTGATGTCCGTGCCGGCGGGGCTGGCGATCGCCTTTTCGCCGAACGCCGCCACGGCCATCGTCGGGATCTTCTTCCTACACCTGGGCAACAGCTTCTGCCTGCCGACCGCCGGCGCGATGGTGCAGTCGATCGCCCCTCCCCGGATGCGCGGCATGGCGTCGGCAATGACCAACCTCTGCCAGACGCTGGCCGGCATCGGCCTGGGCCCGCTGGTGGTGGGGATGCTCAACGACGCGCTGATGCCAAGCCTCGGCGTGGAGGGCATGCGCGTCTCGCTGGCCACCTCGCTGACGGGCGCCTTCATCGCCGGCCTCGCCCTGCTGCGCGCCAACCGCCACACGGCGCGCGACTACGCGGCGGCCACGGCGGCCGCGCCGCCCGACCGGCAGGCCGCCGCCTAGAGCTTGGCGAGCCTGGGGGCGACCTCGGTCATCAGAAGTTCGAGGTGGCGCTCGACAGTGTCTTCCGGCAGCCCCGGATAGTCCGCCCAGGCGTAGATTTCGGTGACCGGCAGGCCGGCCGTCCGCTCACGGATCGCCGCGATGATCTGATCGGCGGTTCCCAGCAGGAAGCCGCCGCGCCGCGCCTCGACGTCGATCGGCTCCACCGGCTCGTGCTCGCGCCGCGTGCCCTGCACCGCGTGGCGATTGTAGGAGTCCCAGCGATAGGCCACATGCGGCGCAAGCTCGGCCCACGCGCGCTCCGGATCGTCGGTCACGAAGATGTCCATATGCCCGGACATCTGCGCCTGGGCGGGATCGCGCCCGCTCGCCGCCAGGCCCTCGCGGTAGGGCGCGAGCAAGGTCGGATCGAGCGACTGCAGGCCCAGGCCCAGTTCGCCGGCCAGCCTGGCGCCCTGCGGCCCTCCGAAGCCGCCCCACAGCGGCATTGGGCGCTGCACCGGCGCGGGCGTTATCGTCCGCACGCCGTCCGCGGGCTCCTCGCCCCACAGAGCGCGCAGTTGCGGGATGCGCTGGCGAAACACGCCGTAGCGGTGCTTGAAGTCGCCCTCGTAGGCTTGGTACTCGAGCTTGCGGTAACCGACGCCGAAGCCCGGCTCCGCCCGGCCGTTGCTCAGCACATCGACCAGCGCGACCTGCTCGGCGGTGTCGAGCACATTGTGCAGCGTGAGCAGCGCGACGGCCGAGCCGATCCGCACCCGCTCGGTCTTCGCCGCGATCGCCGCCGCCAGCGTCCAGATCTGCGGCAGGTAGTCGTCGTCGAAGAAGTGGTGCTCGGTCAGCCAGATGCTGGCGCAGCCGCGCCGATCGGCGTCCTGAAATCGCTCCAGCCAGCGCCCATAGTGCTGCGCCGCCGTGGTCCCGCTGCCCGGGCGGTTGCGCATGTCGGCGTAGAGACCAAGCTTCATTTTTCCACCCTTGAACGCTGGCGTCTGCGAGACGCACGTTTAGGCGCGATCGCAAAGGAACGCCGCCCCGAAGACAATGCCCCGGGGCGGCGTCACCTCGCCAGCGGTTCTGGCGCTACTTCTGCAGCTCGATCGCGATCAGCGAGCCGTCCGGATAGTGGAAGTCTCCGGTCGAGTAGCTCTTGCCGATGGCGCCGACCAGCAGGCGGTCGCCCTGGAACTTGATCGTCGGGTGGCCGCCCTGGATGTTCCGGGCGAACACGTGCTGCTGACCCTTTTCGTCGGTGCGATAGATCACCGCGTCATAGGGCAGAGCCTCGTCCGGCATCATCGTGGTCTGCATCAGGTTGACCGAGCCGATGTCGATGTGGAACCGCTGGCCGGCGAAAGGTCCCCAGCTGGCCGGCGCGATCGAGCCCCACTCCCGGATCTCCACCGGCGGCAGGCCGGTCGTGTCGATCTGGGTGATCTTGGCCAGCTTTCCATCGCCCTGGTCTTCCAGCACGAAGAACACCGCCTCTTCCTTAAGCGCCGGCTCACCGGGCTTGGGCGCGGCGCGCGAGAAGCTGTGGTTGGCGACGCCCTGGCAGATGAGCTTGCCCGCGTGCTGGCCCCAGCTGGCCGGCGCGCGATAGAGGCAGCGCGGCATGAACTGCACGCCGGAATGCTCGGCGTCGCCGATGACATACGGCCACACCTGGCGCTTGGCGGTGATCTTGTAGAGGACGCAGTTGAACATCGCGACCATGAACATGTAGCCGTGTTCCGGCGTGCCCGGCAGGCCGAAGCCCTGACAGATCTTCTCCCCGGTGACATTGGTCAGCGCGCTGACCAGCGCCCCGGACTTGCCGCCGTCGACGCTGCCCGCGTCCGGCATCACCGCATAGTGCTCCGGCCATTTCGCGCCTTCGGGGACCCAGTACATCGCGTGGGTGTTGTGCGCGCCGTTGCGCCCGGGGCGCAGTTGGCCGAGCGGGAACACCCGGTTGGCGTACTCGCCGCCGCCGCCGAAATCCTTCGGCGACACGACTGAGCTCATGATCATCGCCCGGCCGGTGCTGCCGTAGGGGACGATGGTTTCGATGCGGTCGTCCGGGTGCACCTTGAACACCGCGCCGTGGCCCTTGATCGGGTCCCAGCCGGGCTCCGCCTGGCCGCCGATGTCGGTGACGACCATCGCGCCGTCGTCATCGTCCAACCAGCACAGTTGGCAGTCATAAAGCGTGGTCGCGGGCGGGATGATGACCTTGGTCTGGAAACCCGGCTCGGCGATTTCGACCTTGATCGTGGTCCAGTCCTTAAGCCAGCCCAGATCGGTGTACGAACGTTCCATCTAATCCTCCTATATTATTGATATTTCGGGGAGTTTTTCTAGAAATATGTCCCGAATTCCTCAACGTAATCGTCGAAGATCTCGTGGATGCGGGTCTGGGTGAACCCGTAGCGTTCGATGCCATGGCTGTGCGCCCCGTGCTTCTCGCGGGGGTTCTCGTCGACGAAGGCGGCGAGCGCGCGTTCCGCTTGCGGCGTCAGGCGGATGTCGAATGCTCCATAGATCTGACGAACCGCATCTAGCGGCTCGCTGACGATGCCCGTGTGACCGATGTCGAAGATCGGCGCCTCGAGATGCTCGCGCCTATAGGCCATGCCGCGCCGCAGCCCCGACGTCCAGTAGTTGATCATCTCCATGGCGATCGCCGGCGGGTCGATCACGCTCATGAAGCTCTTACGGAAAGTGCAGAGCAGGCTGGTCATCGAGGAGATGACCTCGGCCGGGTCGCGGTGGCACCAGACGATCTTGGCGTTCGGATAGGTCGCGAACAGCGCCGGCAGGTTGTGGATGTGCGTGGGCGCCTTCAACAGCCACCTGGGCCGCGGGTTGCGCCACTGCAGGTGCTGGAGCCAGCGCTTGTGGACGCCATAGGCGATGCGCCCGTCCTGCTCGAGCAGCCAGTGGGTGTAGTTCAGGATCCGCACGCCGGACCCGAGTGGGATCGAGCGCATCGCAGCGCTCATCATGGCGTTGTCTTCTTCGGTCAGCAGCGGCCCGTTCATGTGCTTCTTCTGCATCTCGACATTCGAGACGTCGTCTTTGGGGCTGACCGGCCCTGAGGCGAAATAGCGGGCGCACTGTTCGATCCGAGCATCGGTCTCATAGCTCGCCGCTTCCGGCGGCGGCGACGGGTACTGGGTCTCCCAGACGAGCGGCGCGCGATTGTCCGGATCGCGGCTCAGCAGCGAGTGGAGGAAGGTCGTGCCGGACCGGCCAAGGCCGGTGATGAAGATCGGCGGCGCGACCTCGACCTCGGCGATCTCGGGATGGCGCCGCCGGTCGGCGGTGATCGCCGCCAGCTTGTCGATGCTGCCGCGGAATATGCGCAGCTGGCGGTCCAGCCCTTCGGCCGAGACGAGCGACTCGGCATGCAACGCCGCCAGCGCCTGCTCGGTGGCTGCGCGCAGCGCCGGCAGGTCCGCCGGGTCCAGGTCCGGATTTGCCAGCAGTTGGTCGCACACCTCGGCCGGGTCGAACGGTTGGGTCATGCCCCCTCACAATCTTGGTAAGACGCACCGCGTGGCGGCGCGCCAGCGGGATGGCCGGTCGAGCCGCGCGCGGACCCGGGGAAAGCTCCCCACGCCGCGCGCGGCCCTTACCAGCCGCCTTTGCCGATCTGCAGGCTGGGATCCGGCGCTATGCCCTTCAGCATCTCGGCGTTGCTCAGCGGATTGATCGAGACGCGCCGCAGGGTTCGGCCCGAAGGCGCGCTCAGCACATCGCGCGAGTGCTGCAGCGCCACGTTGTCCCAGATCACTAGATCGTTCACCTGCCACTCGTGAGCATAGATGTGCGCCGGATCGTACTGGTGCGGCTCCAGTTGGTCGAACAGCTGGTCGCTCTCCTCGTCGGTGAAGCCGACGACGTGGCTGCTGAACATCTGGCTGACGTTCAGCATTTCCTCGCCCGTGAAGGGATGCGGCCCCAGGATCGGGTGCGGATGCCGCGGCCACTGCGAGTCCGGCACGTCCGCGCCCTTCTTGCTGAGCCGGCAGCGATAGAGCTCGATCCGGCTCGACAGGTCGAGGCACTGCAGAACGTCGAGGTCCTTCACCCGCCGGCGCAGGTCGGCGGGCAGGACCTTGGCCGCGCGCACCTGGTCGGAGAACAGGGTCGGCTCGCAGCGCTCCATTTCCATGCAGTAGAGAGAGATCGCCTGCAGCGCGCCGGTGGTGGTGAACTGACCATCGGAGTGCCACCTCAACCTGCCGGTCGTGCCGACGTAGTCTTTCGGGTTGGTGCTGACGTAGGCGAAGAAGCTGCTGCCGCCGGGCTCCTCCACGATCACCCGCCCCATGGCGCTCATCAGCCGAAGGTGCTGAGCGTCGTCGAGCGGACCCTGGCGGAACAGCAGCAGGCGATGCTTCTTGAGCAGCCCCTGCAGTTCTTCCCCGGCCTCCGCGCCTAACGGCTGATCGAGATCCACCCCGATCACGCGCACCCCGAAATCGGGGGAAAGCTTTTCGATTTCAAACATCCGAGGTCCTCCTCAGAGCGTCACCGTCAGTGATCGCGCGGCTCAGTCGGCCGCCCGCGCAGCCGCCGCCATCTCGTCGCGTAGCCGCGACGCTTCTTCGCTCTCGAGCCCGCGCATCGGCACGTACGACGTAAGCCCGCCGTTGATCGCGATATGCTCGCCGGTCACCCATTTGGACTCGTCCGAGCACAGCCAGAGCGCGGCGTACGCCAGGTCGCTGGGTTCGCCGACGCCCAGAAGGTGCGCGTCATCATAAATCTTGAACAGGGCCGGCGTGTTCTTCAACGCGCGGATCGTCGGGGTGTCGGTGTCGACGAAGCCCGGCGCCAGCACGTTGAAGCGGATCTTGTCGCGCGCAAACTCCAGCGCGTACTTCATGGTCAGCGCGATCTCCGCGCCCTTGGCCGCGTGGTAGGGCGCCGACGAATAGTTGCCCTTCGACCCCGAAGAAGCGCTGATCGTCACCACCGACCCGCGGCCGGCGGCGCGCATGTGCGGCACCGCGTACTTGACCGGCGTCACCATCCCGCCGATCAGCGCCGCCTGCAGCATCGTCAGGTAGTCTTCGTCTTCCAGCTCGAGCGTCGGCTTGAGCTTGCCGAACGCATCGGTGCTCGCGGCCACATTCAGCAGATTGGTTAGCTTTCCGAACTCGCGAACAGCGGTCTCGATGGTTGCGCGGATCTCGCCCGAGTTGCCGATGTCCGCCTTCTGGAAGATGGCCTTTCCCGGCGCGCCCGACTTGGCGATCTCCCGTTCCAGATCGTGGCCCAGATCGGCAGTTCGACCGCTGAAGACGACGTTGCAGCCTTCCTGGGTGAACAGCCGGACGGCCGCGGCGCCGATGCCCTTGGTGGCGCCAGTGATCACGGCGACCTTGTCCTTCAGCCTGTCGGTCATGGCCTTTCCTCTCCCTCACCAACGCTCTCAGTCGTCAGTCAGGAGAGATCGAACCACAATTGCCTTCTTGCGCGGGTCAAATTCCGATTCCGCATTCATCGCGGCGATCGGCCAAGGCGACTGCGGCTCGCAATCGGCCCAGGCATTCGTGCGGAATCGTCGGTTTCCACCGCGGATTTGACCATTGAAGCCGAGTTCGCCTTGGCGCCAGCTTCTGCTGCTGCGGGTTGGCCGCGCATCCTTCGCGCCTCCGCGAGGAAGGCTCCGCCGGGCTCTCTCGGCGTCGCCGAGCTGACCACAACGAACATCGGCACGTAACAGATCAGGAGAATCCCGTGGCAGCTAACGCAACGAGCAGCGCCGTACCGACCTGGACTCCGAAGGAGAACCCTGAAGCCCTCGTCGTGCCGGTGCTCGGCAAGATCGAAGGCGCGAGCAACCCGGAGAGCTCCGAGCTATTGCTCGACGGCGAGCATTTCGTCTTCGGCAACTGCACGCTGGTCATGGATCACCCGGAGGGCGCGGAACGGGGCTATCCGCTCGTCTACGTCGAGGGGGAAGCCTTCGTCACCCTCGGCCGCATCGGGCCCGACCGCAAAGTCGAGCTGATCAAGCGCAAGGTCGCCGAAGGCCTCACCGGCACGCTCGGCATCGATGTGATCAAGGCCGACAACCCGGCGGTGAAGGCGGGCACGGCCTTCGTGGCCGAGGGCGCCTATCCGGCCTCACCGCGCGGCGGGACAAAGCTGAACATGGACTACCGGCCGCGGCTGGTGGCGATCGACGCGCTGGGCGCGGGCAAGATCGGCGAGATCCCGCTCGGCCCCGAATCCGTGATCGGCCGGCGCTTCAACCGCATCGAGCATCCCAACGGCGTCGCCGCCGACAGCGAGGGCAATCTCTACTTCGGCGACATCGCCAACGGCCGCCTGGAGGGTGGAACGCCGGCGATGTACCGCATCCCGCGCGAAGCGATCGCGGGGCTGATGGCCGGCGACGACGCGGCCGGCGCGCTGGTCACCCGCATCCTGATGCCCAGCCACGTCAACGGCCTGACGGTCTCTCCCGTCGACCAGAGCATCTGGGCGGTGAGCTGCGCCTACAACCCCGAGGACGGCGGCGGGGTCTATCGGGTGACCGCCGAGGACTTCAAGACCGGGCGCACGCCCAAGCCGAACATGAAGGGCCTGGGCAGCGGCGTGCTCGACGGCATCGGCGTGACCAAGCGCGGCAATGTGCTGGTGTCCTGCCCGATGACCGGCGAGCTGCACATCTTCACGGCCGAGGGCGACCAGCGGGTGATCATGACCAGCGAGGGCAAGCCTGCCGGCCTGCCGCCGGATTTCAACGTCTGCTATCCGAAATCGCTCGGCGGCGAGCCGGCCATCCTGCTGCCCGACCTGTCGCTCGGCAAAGGACCCGAGGAAGCCTCGGTCGCTGTGCTCGACCTCTCCGGATACTGACAATCCAGGGGCCTGGGCGCTCCGCCGCCCGGGTCCCCCGGCCTTCAGCGTTGATCCCCGCTCGTCAGGCGAGTTGGTTGCGTAAAGGAGATTTACATGACGGACGCAATGAGCCCGGCGCTGCGGGCGGCGTGGGACCGGTACCGCGAATGCTGCGAATGGGCGCGCACTTACCTGTTCAGCAGCGAGCCGGCGCAACACCTGCACACGCACGGCTCGGCGTTCGCCCTGCTGCTGCAGAACGAGGCCGTCACCTACGAGCAGGTGATCAGCACCCACTCCGACTTTCCGCGCTTCTACGTCTCTTGGGAGCCGTTGATCCACGACGGCTGGAAGCCCTGCGCCGACTTCAAGTACCGCCACTGCTGGGTCGACGGGCGGCGCAGCTACCGGGTCTGGGGCCGGCGCGGCGACACCCTGTTCTGCGACATGCAGCATCGCGGCAGTCCGATGCTGGGCGGCGGCGCGGAGGGCCGGCCCTCGAACTACAACTTCGACGAATGGACTAATCCCGACGGGTCCTTCGAGGTGATGCTCAGCGCCGGGAAGCCGGCCTCCGGCCACTGGCTGCCGCTCGACCCGTCGTCGCACCGCAACGCCCTGATGGTGCGCGAAGCCTTCGTCGACTGGGAAAACGACCGCGGCACGGAGATGCACATCGAGGCGATCGACGACACGCCGGCCCGCCCGACGATGGAAGACGAGGCGACAATGATCGCTCGGGTGGAAGAGGCGATCCACAAGCTCACCTACGTCACCAAGATGTACAACGACGGCATCTTCCTGAAGACGTTGAAGAGCTGCGGCGACGTCCCCAACGTTTTCGCCCCGCTGATCCACGCCGCCGATTCCGGCGCGCACATGGGCGCGCACTATGTGGCCGCGATCTTCGACCTGCAGCCGGACGAGGCGCTGGTGTTCGACTTCGAGATTCCAAAATGCCGGTACTGGGGCGTGCACCTAGCCAACTCGGTCAACCGCACGGTCGACTACGTCTATCACCAGTCGAGCCTGAACAACGCGCAGGGCCGGGTCGACAGCGACGGCCGCTTCCGCGCGGTGGTCGCCGACCAGGACCCGGGCGTGCCAAACTGGCTGGACCAGGTCGGCGCGCGCCGCGGCATCATCCAGTTGCGCTACTACCTATCGGAATCCGGGCCGGTGCCGAACATGGTCAAGGTTCCGGTCTCGCAGGTACGCAGCGTGCTGCCCGCCGACACCCAGGTGGTCACGCCCGCCGAGCGCAAGGAACAGCTACGCCGCCGCAGCCACGCAGCGCTCAAGCGCTACGGGTTCTAGGGCGCGCGGCGCAAACGGAGGTCGCACCATGGACAACATGTCGCCCGCCCTGCGCGCGGCCTGGGACCGCTACCGGGACCTTCGGGAAAGGTTGCGCGAGCACATTTTCAGCACCGAGCCGACCAGCCGGCCGGAGACCCACGCCTCGGCCGTGCAGGTGCTGCTGCAGAACGAGGCGGTCGCCTATGAGCACGTGATCGCCTGGCGCGCCGACTATCCGCGCTTCTCGGCGACCTGGGGCGATCCGATGTTCTTCGACGTCTGGAAGCCGTGCGCCGACTTCAAGTACCTGCGCGCCTTCCTCGACGGCCGGCGCACCTACCGTATCTGGGGCAAGCGCGGGACGACCCTGTTCTGCGACCTACAGCATCGCAATCGCTACTACAGCGACGCCGGCCCACAGAACCCGCTGCAGAACTTCAATGTCGACGACTGGCTGATCGACGGCGCGGGGAACTTCGAGGTGATCGCCAGCGCCACCCCGCCCGCCGCCGGCCACTGGCTGCCGCTCGATCCCGCCTCCTCCGTCAACCACCTGATGACCCGCGAGGCCTTCGTCGACTGGGACCGGGACGTCGGCACGACGATGCACGTGGCCCGCATCGATCCGGCGCCAGCCGCCTCGCTGGTGCTGAGCGAGGCCGAGATGATCGCCAGGCTCGACGGCGCCTGCAACCTGCTCACCTACACCGGCGCCAATTATAACGAGGCGATCTTCCTGAAGACCTGGGGCTTCTCCGACCGGGTCTCCAACACCTTCGGCGCGATGAAGCACGCCAAGGACAGCGGCGCGCACCCCGACGCCAACTACGTCGGCGGGGTCTTCGACCTGCGCCCGGGCCAGGCGCTGATCTTCGAGTTCGACGTGCCGCAGTGCGCCTACTGGGGCGCGCACCTCGCCGATCCGGTCAACCGGACGATCGACTACACTTACCATCAGTCGAGCCTGAACAACGCCCAGGCCAGGCCCGATGGGGACGGGCGCATGCGCATGGTGATCTGCGCGCGTGATCCTGGCGTCCAGAACTGGCTGGATCCGGTCGGGAACCCGCGCGGCGTGTGCCAGCTGCGGTTCTACAAGTCCCCGACGATGCCCGTGCCCAGCGCCAGGACGGTGGCCTTCGACAGCCTTCGTGACAGCCTGCCGGTCGACACCGCCTACGTCACGCCGCAAGCGCGCCAGGAGACGCTGCGACGCCGCACCACCGCGGTGATGAATCGGTACAATTTCTGAAAGACGCGCACCATCCGCTCGCTGGCGGTTTCCGAATTCGGCCTGGGCTGCAACAACTTCGGCCGCATCCTCGATCAGGCCGCAACGGCCCGCGCCGGAGGGCAGCCGGCTCAGCCCGACCGGCGGCGCCAAGCAACATTTCGTCCTGAACGACCGAAATTTCGAACTGGTCGAACGCCTGATCGCCTTCGCCGAAGCACGGGGTCACACCAACCTGGAACGCTGCCCAGCCGGCCCGGTGTCGTCGATCATCGCCGGCGCGACGCCGGCGCAGCACATCGCGGCCAACGCCGCGGCGGACCGCTGGCGGCTGTCGACGAGGTGGACCGCATCACCGCGAGCATTGCTGCGGAATAGGCAATTCTGACGCCGCAATTGGCAATTGCCCGCAGGCTTCGGCCAGGGTCACGTGCCGGCGTCCGGATCGCAGCTTCTCTGGCCGGACGCCTGCGAGACGGAAGGCCTGCATGACCACCCCCGAGCGCTTCATTCTCAACACCGGGCGCGCCGGCTCCACGCTGCCGTCTCGCACTGTCTCGGAGAATAGGGGCACGCTCAGCCTCTCCGAGTTCCTGGGCGGCGTCGACAACCTGGACCGCTTTCACACCGACCCCGTCATGGGGCAAGGACAAGCTGCCGCTCGAAGCGTTCGGCCGGATGTGGACGCGGCAGATTGCGGCGGGCTTTCGCGAGTTCGTCCACCTCGACGCCGACCAGCTCCTGCATGTCAGCTTCTAGGAGCTGCAGACCCACCCCGAACGGGAGCTTGGCCGCATCGGCGAGTTCTTCGAACTGCCCGAGGACAAGGGCCGGGAGAAACGCGCCGAGGCGCTGATCGACGGCTCGCTCGGCCAGCGCCCTCACAATCTGTCGCCCAAGGAGCTGGAGCGGGGGCGACGGTGTTCGGCAACCGCGATCCGACCCAGTTCGCCCACCCGGCGGAAGTCAATTTCGAGCGCGCGAACCTGGCCAAGCACATCGCCTTCGGCTCCGGCGTCCACAACTGCATCGGCAAACACCTGGCGCGGCGCGAGCTGCGGATCGCGCTCGACCGCCGCTGGACGACATGCCGCCGTTCGCCGTCGGCCCGCGCGCGCCGGTCACTTACGGCGGGTCGGTGTTCGGCGTGACGTCACTCGATCTCACCTGGCCCACCCCAGCCGAATAGTCGGACACTCGAAGCGCGGAAGGTCGCACTCATGGGACGAGTTCAAGGCAAGGTCGCGATCATCACCGGCGGCGCGTCCGGCCTCGGCGAAGCCGACGCCGAGGCGCTGGTCGCGCAAGGCGCGCAGGTGATCATCGCCGACATCGACGAGACGCTAGGGTCCCGCGTCGCCGAGCGCATCGGCGCACACTTCCTGCGCCACGACGTGACCAGCGAGGACGACTGGCGAAACACCATCGACGTCGCGTTCGCGCGCTTCGGCAGGCTCGACGTGCTGGTCAACAACGCCGCTGCGGCCAAGGTCTCCGAACTCGGCGACACCACGCTCGACGACTACCGCATGATCAACCGCGTCAACTCCGAAGGCGTCTTCCTCGGATGCCGCTTCGCGGTCGAGGCGATGGCCAAGGCCGGCTCCGGTTCGATCATCAACATGTCCTCGATGGCGGCGATCCGCGGATTTCCCCAGGTGATCGCCTATGCCGCCTCGAAGGGGGCGGTGCGCTCGCTGTCGCTGACGGTCGCCGCGCACTGCCTGCGGGTCGGCCTGCCGGGCATCCGCTGCAACACCATCCTTCCGGGCGCCACGCTGACCCCGATGCAGCAGCGCGCGCACGAGGGCATGCGCGAAGGCGCGACGGCGGCCGAGGTCGCCGACCCGCGCAACCGCGTGGGCCAGCCCTCCGACATCGCCAACCTGGTCGTCTACCTGTCCTCCGACGAGAGCCGGCACATTACCGGTCAGGAGTTCGTGGTCGACGGGGGCTATTCGATTTGGTGATCGCGGCATGGATCTTCGCCTGGACGGAAAGACCGCGCTGGTCACCGGCGCGACCAGCGGCATCGGCGAGGCGATCGCCAAACGGCTCGCGGGCGAAGGCGTTCGGGTGGCGATCAACGGCCCCAACGCTCAAGCCGCAGAGCGGGTGATCGCCGAGATCGGCTCGGACGCGGCGCGGTCCCGGAGCTCGTAAAGTCGCGGGCGCCCGCTCAGCTCACCGGCTGCGACCAGGCCGCGTTGTAGAGCGGGTCGCTCTTCCCCTTGGAGCCGAAGGTGAAGTCGCCGTTCAGGTCGGTGAACCAGGCGCGCTCGGCCGCCGGCTCGGTCTTGCCCCAGTCATAGATCACGGTGCGCCGGGCGATCCGCCACTCGCCGGCCCGCCGCTCGAAGCGGTCGAGGTAGCGGCACTTCAAAAAGTCGTCGACCACGCCCCCGCGCGTCTGCCGGCGGTGGAAGGCGTCGAGATAGGACTCCACCGTAGCCACGTCGCCGTCCAGCTCGATGAGGATGTTGGAGATGGCGTGGTGGGTGGCCAGCGCCCAGACCCGCCGGCCGGGGACGAAATAGGCCGCAAAGCCCTCGATCGGCCCGCAGTACATGCCGTGGTTGTCGATCGCGTCCTCGAAATAGACGCTGCGCAGCAGGTCGACATCGTGCCGGTCGATGGCGCGGCAATAGCGGTGCAGCACATCGGCGATTTCCTGCTTGTCCAGCAGCGCCTGCATGCGCGGATCGAGCGGCGTTTGGCTCATGGGGGCTCCTCATCCTTGGGCGCGGAGAATTGCCTTCGCCGGCCGCACATGGCTAGGCCTGTAAAAAACCGGAAGCATGCTCCGTTTAAGTCTAGGCGCCGACCGCCCTCCGCGCGTAGGCTCCGCGCCGTTCCAGACAGGAGAGCGGACATGGCCCAGGCGCAGCCTCTAAAGGTGGCGGTCACCGGCGGCTCGGGAAAGGTCGGCCGCGCGACGGTCGCCGCCCTCCAGGAAGCCGGCCACCGAGTGGTGAACTTCGACGTCGTCCGCTCGAGCGACGACGTGCGCACCGTGATCGCCGACTTCGCCGACTACGGCCAGGCGCTGGGCTGTCTGGCCGGCGTGGACGTGGCCGGCGGCCGCTATGACGCGGTGGTGCACCTGGCCGGTATCCCCACGCCGGGCGCCGCGCCCGACGCGGTGATCTTCAACCTCAACACCATCTCCACCTACAACGTGTTCCACGCCAGCCGGGCGCTGGGGATCAAGCGCATCGTCTGGGCCTCCAGCGAGACCCTGCTCGGCCTGCCGTTCACCGCCCCGCCGCCGTTCGCGCCGCTCGACGAGAGCATCCGCAGCCCGGGCTTCAGCTACGCGCTGACCAAGGAGCTCGGCGAGGTGATGGCCGAGACCTTCGTGCGCTGGGAGCCAGAGATGTCGATCAGCTCGATGCGGTTCTCCAACGTCTATGGCCCGGGCGACTACGCCCAGGTCCCGGAGATCCAGGCCGACCCGCGGCTGCGCAAGGTGAACCTCTGGGCCTACGTCGACGCGCGCGACTGCGGGGCGGCCTGCCGCCTGGCGCTGGAGGCCGGCCGGCCCGGCCACGAGGCCTACATCATCGCCGCCGCCGACACGATCATGCAGACGCCCAGCGCCGAGCTGATGCGCAACCACTTCCCCGACACGCCGCTCCGCGAGGGGCTCACCGGCCACGCCTCGCTGATCTCCAGCGACAAAGCCCGCCGCCTGCTCGGCTACGAACCCCGCCACAGCTGGCGCAACGTCAATCAGGAAGGCTGATCGCCCATGAAACACGCGCCCCTAGGCCGGACTGGCCTGCCCGTCTCGCAGCTCTGCCTCGGCACCATGACCTTCGGCCTGCAGTGCGAGGAGGCGCAGAGCCGCGCCATCCTCGACGCCGCCGCCGAGGGCGGGATCGACTTCCTCGACACCGCCGACGCCTATCCGCTGGGCGGCGGCGTCGACATCGCCGGGCGCACCGAGGAGATCATCGGCCGCTGGATGGAGGGCAAACGCCAGAACTTCATCATCGCCACCAAGGGCTTCGGCAAGATGGGCCCCAAGCCCTGGGACCAGGGGATGAGCCGCAAGCACATCCTCGACGCCATCGAGGGTTCGCTGCGCCGGCTGAAGACCGACTACATCGACATCTACCAGCTGCACGCCTACGACCCGGCGACCCCGATGGACGAGGCGCTGGAGGCGCTGACCACCATCGTGCGCCACGGCAAGGCTCGCTACGTCGGCGTCTCCAACTGGCCAGCCTACAAGCTGGCGCTGGCGCTCGGCCGCGCCGAGGTGAAGCACCTGGTCGCCCCGGTCTCGGTGCAGCCGCGATACAACATGCTGTTCCGCACCTTCGAGCGGGAACTGCTGCCGCTGTGCCAGGAGGAAGGGATCGGCGTGATCCCCTACAACCCGCTGGCGGGCGGCCTCCTCACCGGCAAGCACAACGGCTCGGCCCCGCCGGCCGAAGGCAATCGATTCACCGCCACGCCGGCCGGGAAATTCTACCAGCAGCGCTACTGGCACGAGCGCGAGTTCCAGACCATCGAGGACCTGAAGGGCGTCGCCGCCGAGGCCGGGATCAGCATGACCACGCTGGCGGTGAGCTGGGTGATGGCCCACCCCGCCATCACCGCCCCGATCATCGGCGCCAGTCGCCCCGAGCAGCTGAAGGACAGTCTGGCCGCCGCCGAGACGCCGATGTCCGCCGACCTGAAAGCCAAGATCGACGACCTCACCCACGGCTGGCGCGCCGTCGACGCGGACCGGTAGGCGCGTCCCCTCAACGCCTCACCTCCCGCCGAACCCGGCCTTACGCCGGGGGAAGAGCGGGGGGTGGAGGGGCGAGCCACAGAGCGCTGAGCTATCCGCCGCTACCTCACCCGCCCTGCGGCGGCCTGCCCCCTGCACCACGCGCTCTTCAGCCGGCTCGCGCCGGCTTCGGCCCGCGGTCCCCTCCCGCCGCTGCGCGGGGGAGGTAGGGGATCACACGTACCGCTGCGCCCAGGGCCTGGCCTGCTCCAGCTGCGCAGCGACCCGCAGCAGCAGGTCCTCGCGCCAGGGGGCGGCGATCAGTTGCAGGCCGACCGGCAGGCCCTCGCTCGTCCAGTGCAGCGGCACGGAGGCGGCGGGCTGGCCGGTAATGTTGGCGTAGGGCGTCAGGCCGCCCCACAGCCCGCTGGCCGCGCGGGCCTCCGGCCCCGGCGTCGTCAGCAGGCCGAGCGGCGGCGGCGGCGACCCGGTCGTGGGGGTCAGCAGCAAGTCGTAGTTCTCCCACCAGGGCAGCGAGCGCAGCGTGAAGTCGCGGATCCGGTCCAGCGTGCGGGCGAAGTCGACCAAGGTCTGCGCGCGGGCCTGCTCCAGCATCTTGAAGGTGCCGCGCTCGAGATCACCCGCGGTCAGCGCCCGGCCCAGCCGGTCTTCGGCGGGCGCGGCGCGCATCGCCACTTTCAGCGGCCAGTAGCCGAGGATGATCGCCATGCTCTCGTCCGAGAGGAAGGTCGCCGGCGCGGCCTCCTCCACGGAGTGGCCGAGTTCCTCGAGCAGCGCCGCGGTGTCGGCGACCGCCTTCAGCGCCTCCCGATGGCAAGGACCCGTGCTGCCCCCGCCGCGGCTGGAAAGGCCGATGCGCAGCTTGCCCGGCGGCAAGCCCACCTCCTCGACATAGGGCCGCGCCGGGGGCGGCGCGCCGACGGTCTCGACCGGATCAACGCCAGCCACGACGTCCAGCAGCAGGGCGAAGTCACGCACCGTGCGGGTCTCGAAGCTCTTCGAGCTGGTGATGTCCATCCAGGCCGCCCCGGTCGGCGAGAGCGGGGTGCGCCCGCGGCTAGGCTTGATGGTGAAGACGCCGTTGGCCGAGGCCGGAATGCGCGAGCTGCCGCCGCCGTCGCTGGACTGGGCGGCGGGGACGAACATCGCGGCCACCGCCGCGCCCGCGCCGCCGCTGGAGCCGCCCGCCGTGCGGGTGATGTCCCACGGGTTGCGGCAGGGGCCATAGACCTCGGACTCGGTGGTCGCCGCGCTCAGGTACTCCGGCACGTTGGTGTAGCCGACCACCACCGCACCGGCGCGCTGCAGCCGCGCGGTGAAGAGGTCGGTCGCCGAGAACCGCCAGTCGAGGTCGGCGTAGCGCCGGCTGCCCAGATAGAACGGCTCGCCCTTCAGCCCGACGTCCTTGAGCAGGATCGGCACGCCGGCCAGCGGCAGGTCGCTGTCGACCGCGTCGGCCTCCTGCAACGCCGCCTCGAAGCGGGTGGCGACCACGGCGTTGAGCCGTCCATCGCCGACCTCGATGCGATCGATGGCGTCGTGGACCAGCTCGCGCGGCGTGGCCGCGCCGCTCCGCACCAGAGCGACGCTGTCGACGACGTCCGGCGGGGGTGATGACTGCGAATTCATGCGACCTCCGTGGGATCTGAAGGCGACAGTGCGCGCGCGCCTTAGGCATGATTGTCACCTGAGTTACATTTCACCATGTCGACGACTGACCGGGAGCGGGCCTCAGCCCTGATGCGCGACGCCGCCTGGCTGCGCGGCCATGACCCGGCGCTCGGCCGCGACCTGCTCGACCACGGCGTCATCATCCGCCGCGCCGCCGGCGAATGGATCTATGGCGAGGGCGATCCTGGGACCGGCCTGGTCATGGTGCTGGAAGGCCTCGTGCGGCTGCATTGCGCCACCGCAGGGGGCTTGACCGTGCTGATCGGCCAGGCCGGCCCGGGCGCGATGCTGGGCCAGGCGGTGCGGTTCGGCGGCGGCCCGCGCCTGCACACCCTGATCTGCGCCGAGCCCAGCGTGCTGATGAAGGTCTCCGACACGGCGATCTTCGAGATCGGCGAGCGCCGCCCGGAGGTCTGGCGCTTCGTCGCCGGCCTGCTCTACGCCCAGATCCGCGGCGCGCTGGCGCTGGCCACCCAGGCGATCGCGCTGCCGGCCAGGCGGCGGGTGGCGGCCAGGCTGCACCTGATGGCGCCTGCCGGCGGCGAGATCCCGCTCAGCCAGGCCGATCTGGCGGAAATGCTCGGCCTCGCCCGCAAGACCGTGAACCTGCACTTGGGCGCCTTCGAGCGCGCCGGCCTGGTGCGGCGGGCCTACGGATGGGTCGAGGTGCTGCAGCCGGCCGCGCTGGAAGCGATCGCCGACGCTGAGGATTAGCCCGATCCCCTAACACCGCTGATCCCCGCGAAAGCAGTGATGAGCGGATACGGTTACCCGCCGGCGTGGGCGGCGGCCGGGGTGGCCGCTTCCCCGGCCGCCGCAGCGCCCTGGGCGTCGAGCTGCTTTTCCAGCTGGTCGAGGCTGGCGTTGATGCGCTGGATCTCTTCCGGCGTGGCGCGCCGGCGGGTCGGCTGGACGACGCCGCGCAGCGGGCCCCGCTCGGCGTCGGTCGCGGCGGCGGTGGCCACCTTGTAGGTCGTCGCCACGCCGTCGACCGTGAAGGTCACGTCGCGGGTCGCGGGCGGCGGCGGATCGGCGCCTTGCAGCACCGCCGAGGTCAGCTCCGCCTCGTGGCCGGCGTAGCGGCCGGTGAAGGCGCGCGGTTCGCCCCAGACGCCGTTCCAGCGGTAGAAGATGTGCTGGCCCACCTGGGTCATCTTGGTGAGGCTGGGCGCCCAGGCCGGCGCGACATAGGCCGCGTGATAGTGGGTCGCCGAGCCGACGTCGCGGTCGACGAAGCCGGCGAGCGCACGCCGCGCCACGCCCTGCGCGCGGCCCCACAACGTCGGCTCCGGCCGCCAGCGCAGCGCGCCGTCGCAGGTGAAGGTGAACTGGCAGCCGGTGGCGCGGGCCGAGCCCTGGAACACCACCGCGCAGACCGACTTTGGATAGGCCGGATGGCGCACCCGGTTCAGCACCACCTGGGCCACCGCCTGCTGGCCGGCCTCCGGCTCGCGCGCCGCCTCGTAGTATATCGCCTGCGTCAGGCAGGTCAGCGCCCGCTGGCGGTCGTCGCTCGCCGCCGCCTTCAGCACGAACGGCCGCATCGGGCGGATCGCCTCGGTCGAGAACGGCTGCAGCGCGTTGATCGCTTGCGCCGCCTGCGGCGCGGCGGGCGCGACGGCCGCGACCTTCGCAGCCGCCGCCCGGGGCGCATGGGCCGCCGAGACCTTCACGTCCCCGCCCATGTAGGCGCGATCGGTCGCGCACGAGCCGGACAGCGCGAGCGCTGCGGCCAGCGCCGCGAGACGTCCAAGGCGGGAGAAAACGTTCAGGTAAAACTCTCGTTTTTGTGATCAGGCGGCGGACAGATGCACCAGATGGCGGGCGGGATTGCGACGGCCAAGGGGCGGATCGCTGAAAGCCCCGAGCCAAGACGCCGCATCCCCTCGGAGAACGCGCCGTCTTATGCGTTTCAACTTGCGTGAAAGGCAACCCGCGCTATATGTGACGGGTCGGTTATGCTCGATTTGAGCATAATAGGCCGCCAAGGATCGCTCCCTGGCGCATTTTTTAGGCCGGTGAAATGCTCATTTTGAGCATAAGGAGGACGCCATGGCCGCAGACGGGTTCCAGTTCGCATTCACCCCTCAGGTCGAAGCCGAAACCGCGGCGTCCTGGGAGAAGGTGCAGCGGCACGTCACCCCGCTGGAGTGGCGCCTGCAGGCGCCGCTGATCGCCGAGATCAATCGCCTGAAGAAGGCGAAGAACGCGGTCATCCTCGCGCACAACTACATGACGCCCGAAATCTTCCACGGCGTCGGCGACTACGTCGGCGACAGCCTGGGCCTGGCCAAGGAAGCCGCCAAGTCGGACGCCAAGATCATCGTCCAGGCCGGCGTGCACTTCATGGCCGAGACCTCGAAAATCCTGTCGCCTGACAAGACCGTGCTGATCCCGGATCTGCGCGCCGGCTGCTCGCTGGCCTCCTCGATCACCGGCGCCGACGTGCGCCTGATCAAGCAGCGCTATCCGGGCCTGCCGGTCGTCACCTACGTCAACACCACAGCCGACGTGAAAGCCGAGACCGACATCTGCTGCACCAGCGCCAACGCCGTGCAGGTGGTGGAGGAAGCGGCCCGCCAGTGGGGCGTCGACCGGGTGATCATGCTCCCCGACGAGTTCCTCGCCCGCAACGTCGCGCGCCAGACGAGCGTGGGCGTCATTGCCTGGAAGGGCCGCTGCGAGGTGCACGAGCGCTTCACGGCCGCCGACATCCTGGAGATCAAGGCCGCCTATCCGGGCGCCGAGGTGCTGGCCCACCCGGAATGCCCGGCCGAGGTGCTGGAGGTGTCGGACTTCGCCGGCTCGACCGCGGCGATGAACGACTATGTCATCCAGCGTAAGCCCAAGCAGGTGGTGCTGATCACCGAGTGCTCGATGGCCGACAATGTCGCCGCCGACGCGCCTGACACCGAGTTCGTCCGGCCCTGCAACCTGTGCCCGCACATGAAGCGGATCACGCTGGAGAACATCTACGAGTCGCTGCTGCACGACCGCTACGAGGTGAATGTCGATCCGCTGATCGCCGAGCGCGCCCGCGTCGCGGTGCAGCGCATGATCGACCTGCCGCCGCCGGCCGTCCCGGCGCGCTACGACCTAGTCAAGGCGCGCCACCACGTCGACGTGGAGCTGATCTAATGAAGCGTCTTCGCCACGACGGCGTCGTGGTGGTCGGCGCCGGCCTTGCGGGACTGACGGCCGCGCTGGCGGCCGCCCCCGCCAAGGTCCTGGTGCTCGCCGGCGCGCCGCTGAACCAGGGCTGCTCCTCGGCCTGGGCGCAGGGCGGCATGGCCGCGGCGCTGGCCGGCGACGACGATCCTGCACTGCACGCCGCCGACACGGTGGCCGCGGGCGCGGGCCTGGTCGACGAAGCCATGGCCGCGCTGTTGGCCAGGGAAGGCCCCGAAGCGGTGCGCAAGCTGGCGGCGCTGGGCGCCCCCTTCGACCGCAACGCCGACGGCGGCTTCGCCCAGAGCCTGGAGGCGGCACACAGCCGCGCCCGCGTGGCGCGCGTGAAGGGCGACCAGGCCGGCCGCGAGATCATGAACGCGGTGACGGCCGCAACGCTGGCCGCGCCCGGCGTCGAAGTGCGCACCGGCGCGCGTCTGCGCGGCCTGCTTCAGGACGCCGAGCAACGCGTACGCGGGGTGATCGTCGAGATCGGCGGCGAGTTGATCGAGATCACTGCGCGCGCCGTGGTGCTGGCCACCGGCGGCGTCGGCGGGCTGTACGCCGAGACCACCACGCCGGCCGAGCTGGTCGGCGACGGCCTGGGCCTGGCGGCGATGGCCGGCGCGCGGATCGGCGACCCCGAGTTCGTGCAGTTCCACCCGACCGCCATCGACATCGGCCGCGACCCGGCCCCGCTCGCCACCGAGGCGCTGCGCGGCGAAGGGGCGGTGCTGATCAATTCGGCAGGCGAGCGGTTCATGCCGCGCTACCACGAGAAGGGCGAGCTTGCGCCGCGCGACGTGGTGGCCCGCGCGATCCACGCCGAACGCGCAGCCGGCCGCGGCGCCTTCCTCGACGCCACCCAGGCAGTGGGCGCACATTTCCCGGAGGAGTTCCCCGGCGTGTTCGCCGCCTGCCTGGGCGGCGGCGTCGATCCGCGCGTGCAGCCGATCCCGGTCGCGCCGGCCTGCCACTACCACATGGGCGGCATCGTCACCGACGCCGACGGCCAAAGCTCGCTGCCCGGCCTCTACGCCGCCGGCGAGTGCGCCTCGACCGGGGTGCATGGCGCCAACCGCCTCGCCTCCAACTCGCTGCTGGAAGCCGCCGTGTTCGGCGCCCGCGCCGGCCGCGCCGCGGCGGCGGAAGCCGAGCTGCCCCCCGCCCCACTCCACGCGGCGCTGGGCGCGAACCTGCCTGACGCGGCCCTGCAATGTCTGCGTAAGGCGATGAGCCGCTACGCCGGCGTGGTGCGCGACGCCGATGGGCTCTCGACGCTGCTGACCGAGATCGAGGCGCTGGAGGCTGAGCATGGCCGCAGCGCGCCGCTGGTCGCCGCCCGGCTGGTGGCCGCCTGCGCGCTGGCCCGCGGCGAAAGCCTGGGCGCGCATTTCCGCATCGACGGCGCGCTGGCGACCGAGCCGAAGCGCACCTTCACCACGCTCGCGCAGGTGGACGCGCCGGCCCGCGCCCTGCGCTTCGCCGCCGAATGATCGAGCCGCTTCCCGACCTGCTGATCGCACCGATCGTGCGCCTGGCGCTGACCGAGGATCTCGGCCGCGCCGGCGACGTGACCGCGCAAGCCTGCATCCCCGCCGACGCGACGCTGGCCTGCACGTTCGGCAGCCGCAAACGCGGCGTGATCTCCGGGCTCGACTGCGCCCGGCTGGCGGTGCTCGAGCTCGACCCGCACGCCAGCTTCACGACGCTGGTTTCCGACGGCGCGCAGGTCGAGGCCGGCATGCAGCTCGCCCGTGTCGAGGCCAATGCGCGGGCCCTGCTTTCGGCCGAGCGCACGGGCCTCAACCTGCTCGGCCGGCTGTCAGGCATCGCCACCCTCACCCGCGCCTATGTCGACGCCGTCGCGGGGACAAAGGCGCGCATCGTCGACACCCGCAAGACGACGCCGGGCCTGCGCGCGCTGGAGAAGTACGCGGTGCGCTGCGGCGGCGGGGTGAACCACCGCTTCGGCCTCGACGACGCCATCCTGATCAAAGACAATCACATCGCCGCCTGCGGCTCGGTGGGCGAGGCGGTGCGCCGGGCCCGCACCTTCGCCGGCCACCTGATGGGCGTCGAGGTCGAGGTCGACGGGCTAGATCAGCTCGACGAAGCGCTTGAGCACGGCCCCGACGTCGTCATGCTCGACAACTTCAGCCTGGCCAACCTGCGCGAGGCGGTGCGCCGGGCCAGCGGTCGCGCGACGCTGGAGGCCTCCGGCGGCGTCAACCTGGAGACCGTCCGCGCCATCGCCGAGACCGGCGTGGACGTAATCAGCGTGGGCGCCCTCACCCACTCGGCCAGCGTGCTCGACATCGGCCTCGACGCGCTGAGCAACTAAGGTCCGCTCATCCCGGTTTCGGCGCGCGAAACCAGCCGCAGGCGAATCGACAGCCGCTGGCGCGCCTTCGCCGCTTGTGATTGGCTCTAGGTCACAAGCGACGGAGGACGCACGTGGCGGAGGAAACCCCGAACATCCAGGCCTTCAGGGCCTTCGCGGCGGCCTGGAATGCGCTGGACCTGGAGGGCATCGTCCAGGCGTTCGCGCCCAACGGCGTCTATCACAACATGCCGACCGACCCGCTGCAGGGCCGCGACAATATCCGCGAACTAGTGAAGCCGTGGATGGAGACCCTGTCGCGCATGCGCTGGACGATCCACAACATCGTCGAGGCGCCGAGCGGCCTGGTGTTCGCCGAGCGCACCGACAGCTTCGTCATGAACGGCAAGAGCTGCGACCTGCCGTGCAACGGCGTGTTCGAGTTTCGCGACGGGCTGATCGCGGTCTGGCGCGACTACTACGACCAGGCGTCGGTCGAGCGCGCGATGATCGCCTAGAGAGGGGAGGTCTGGCGATGAAGATCGGAGCGATGCCGCCGCGCGACGGCGCCGATGTGGGCGGCTGGCTGGCCAGGCTTACCGCTGCCGAGAAGCTCGGCTATTCCTTCCTCGCCACGCCCGACAACTTCGCCGCCATGCTGCTGGCCGGCCAGGCCACGCAGCAGGCGCTGGTCGGGCCGACCGTCACCGTGCCCCAGACCCGCCACCCGATCGTCATGGCCGCCGAGGCCTCGATGGTGAATCGCGCGATCGGCGGGCGCCTGGCGATCTGGATTGGCCGCGGCTTCAGCTCGGTGCAGAGCATCGGCGAGCCAATGGCCACCACCGACGGAATGGCCGACTACCTCAATGCGGTGCAGACCCTGCTGCGCGGGGAGGTGGCGACCTGGCGCGGCCAGGAGGTGACCATCGGCAGCCCCAGGCGCCTGGAGCCTGAGCCGGTGCGCTTCGTGGTCTCCGCCTACGGCCCGCGCACCATGCGCATGGCCGGCGGGCTGACGCAGGGCGTGGGGATCGCCTCGGCCGCCTCGCCGGCGCAGATGAAGAAGGCCATCGAGGTCGTCCGCAACGCCGCCGCAGACGCCGGGCGCGACCCGGCTTCGGTGGAGATCTGGGCGATGGTGCGGGCCTCGGTGCGCGACACCTACGAAGAGGCGCTGGCCGACCTGAAGGCCAACCTAGCCAGCGGCGTCCAGCACATCGCCAAGACCGACCCCGACACCCCGCCCGACGTGCGTGCGCGGATCGAGGAGCTGCGCGCCGGCTACCGCACCATGGAGCACGTGGTCGGCGGCGGTCACAACGAGCGGCTGTTCGACGAGCTTGGTCTGGCCGACTTCGCCGCCGACCGGCTAGCGATCTGCGGCACGCCGCAGCAGTGCCGCGAGCGGATCCTGGGTCTCTCGGACGCCGGGGTCGACTACCTCTACTTCGCCGGCGCGACCCGCGACCACGAACTGATGATGCGCCGCATGGCCACCGAGGTCGTGCCGGAGTTGTTCGCCAGGCGTTAGGCCGGCGCCTTCAGCCGCTGCGCCGCCTCCTCGGCCTGGGCGCGCCGATTGCCCGCCATCGGCGCCATGCCGGCGTGGTAGCGCGCGACCATCTCCGGCGACGCCAGCTCCGGGCGCCCGGACTCGAACGGCGGCGCCGGCGCATATTCCAGGCCCAGTTGCACAGACTTGGCCGCCTCCTCGCCGGCCAGTTCAGCCAGCAGGGTGAAGGCGAAGTCGAGGCCTGCCGTGACGCCGCCACCGGTGATCAGGTTGCCGTCGCGCGCCACCCGGCTCTCGTCGATCGTCGCGCCGAACAGCGGCAGCAGGTCACGCCACGCCCAATGGGTCGCCGCCCGCTTGCCCTGTAGGAACCCCGCCGCGCCCAGCACCAGCGAGCCGGTGCAGACCGAGGTCAGGTAGCGGGCCTGGCCGCCCAGCCGGCGAATCTCGCCGACGAAGGCCTCGTCCAGCGCCGCCTCGGTGGCGCCGCCGCCGCCCGGAATCAGCAGCACGTCGCAGCGTTCGATCGCCGCCAGGTCCGTAAGCTTGGTGAAGGTCAGGCCCTCGGCGGCGATGTCCTGGCCGCCGAGCGAGGCGACGATCACCCGCGCGTCGGGCGTGCGGCTCAGCACCTGGTGCGGGCCGGTGAAGTCCAGGTGGGTGACGCCCGGGAAGAGCGCGATGACGATCTCGAGCATGTCGGCCTCTCAAGCCGTTCTTCTGGAACGGCGTCGACAAAGGTTGGAGCGCGCGCTCTCGCAAAACCGGCAACTACTTTTGCGGCGCGCGCTCTGATTTGACACCACCACCATCGCAGGCCTAGCGTTCGGCTGAAATGACATTGATCCCTCGTTTTACGCCATGACCCGACGCATCGCCTTCGTCATTTTCGAGGGCTTCCAGATCCTCGACGCCGCGGGGCCGCTAAGCGGATTCGAGATCGCCGGCCGGTTTGCCGACGACGCCTACGAGTTGCGGGTGCTGTCCGCCGGCGGCGGGCTGGTGCGCAGCACCTCCGGCGCGGCCCTGGCGGCCGAACCGCTGGACGACGGCCCCTACGACACCATCCTCGTCGCCGGCGGCGACGTCCGCCAAGCGCCGCGGGAGGCGCTCACGCCCTGGCTGCGCGCCCAGTCGAACCGGGCGCGGCGCATCGCCAGCGTCTGCTCCGGCGCCTACATCCTGGCGGAGGCGGGCCTGCTCGACGGCCGCCGCGCCACCACCCACTGGAACCGCTCCGAGCAGTTCGCCAAGCGCTACCCGCAGATACGCCTGGAAGCTGACCGCATCTTCGTGCGCGACGGCAGCGTGTGGACCTCGGCCGGCATCACCGCCGGCATCGACCTGTCGCTAGCGCTGATCGAGGACGATCTCGGCGCGGCGGTCGCCAAGCGCACGGCGCAGCAACTGGTGGTGCACCACCGCCGGCCGGGCGGGCAGTCGCAATTCTCCGCCCTGCTGGACATAGGCGGCGTGCACGGCCGGTTCGGTGCGCTGATGGACTGGGCGCGTGAGCGGCTGGGCGAGAAGCTCAGCGTCGAGCGGCTGGCGGAAAAGGCGGCGATGAGCCCGCGCAACTTCGCCCGCAGCTTCGCCGCCGAGGTCGGGCTGACGCCTGCCAAGGCGATGGAGCGGCTCCGACTGCAGGCCGCGCGGCTGCGCGTAGAGACCACGGTGGACTCGATCGATCGGGTGGCGGAGGCGGTCGGCTTCGGTGATCCCGAGCGGATGCGCCGCGCCTTCATGCGCGCCTTCGGTCAGCCGCCCCAGGCGCTCAGGCGCGCCGCACGGGCGGGATGAACCGCCTCTCCCCGAGCACAGCGAGAGAGGGAGAGGCGTACGGCCCTACGACGCTGCGGAGGTGTCGGCCTTGGCGACCGGGGCGACCGTGGTGGGGACCTCGATCTTCTGCGCGGGCTTGGCTTCCAGCGCGTGAGCGGGCGTGGCCGACCCCGCGGTCTCGGCGGCCGCCCCGCTCAGCGCGGTGGCCAGGCGCAGTTCCGGCTGGGCCGCGACAGGCGCGCTGGTGAACACCGCCTGCTCGGTCGCCGGCGCCGCACGGCGCGTCCCGTTCGGATAGAAGCGATAGAAGACGTGCAGCCCCACCTGGGCGGTGCGCAGCATCTGCGGGCCCCAGGCCGGCGCGACGCCGGTGGTGTGGAAGTGCGTCGCCGAGCCGACGTCCCGCAGCACCGCGCCGGAAAGGGTGCGGGCGGCGACCTTGCGGGCGCGGCTCCAGGCGCTGCTCTCGACCACGCGCTCGACCATGCCATCGCAGGCGAAAGAAAACTGGCAGCCGTTGCGACGGCCTGAGCCCTGATAGACCACGCCGCAGACGGTCTTCGGGAAAGCCGGACTCTTCACCCGGTTCATGATCACGGTGGCGACGGCGGCCTGGCCGCGCTGGCTCTCGCCGCGGGCCTCGAAATAGACCGCCTGGGTCATGCAATCGAGCTCGCGCGCCTTGCTGGGCTTGGCGGTGACGGCCTCCACGGCGTTCGCGCCAAGCACGGCCGGCTGTAGCGCCGGCGTCGCCGCGGCGACCACGTTCTGGGCGGCGACGGCCGGTACGGCGGCGTCGAGCGCGGGGCGCAGAGCCTGCGCGATCTGATCAGACCGCCCACCGTCCGCGCCATCGCGGGCGGCGCCCGTGGCCAGATAGGCGGCGCCCAGAGACAGGCCAACGCCAGATCCGATCACAGCAGCGATCATCAGCACGCGCCAATCGGCGCGGCCCTGCGTTCCAACTTGCAAAACTTTCGCGTCCTACTCCGCGAGGGCCAACCGCCCCCCGACAATTGTCGCCGCGAACGCCCCTGCACGTGCTGGCAGCGTTCGCCGGCCGGCCTGCCCGGGACTCGTTGAGGGCAAGCGACGGCAAATGGTGAAGGATGTATGAAGGCATTGCAGGGCCATTGCAAGCCCTTTTCGCAGTGCAGCGTGAGATGTGACAGAATGCCCACCCCCCACAGGGCGCGCTGTGCTCTCGCGAGCCTCAACTCAGTTAACCCAACTCGTAGCGTTAACTGCGATTGCTTTATTATGCCGAATTTATACTCATTTATGCTTTATTCGCAGGCCATTCCGAGTTCCTCGCTGGAATTGGAGGGCTCCCGAGTCTGCGGCGGAACCTTCGGCGCCGAGGGGTGTTTCGTGCGCCGGATTATTTGGAGACCTCAAATGCGTAGGACCTGCCTCATTATCGCCGCCGCCGGCGCAGCGCTGTCGCTCGCGGCCTGCGGCCACACCACCGAACAGAAGGCCGCCACCGGCGCCGTGGCGGGCGCGGTCGTCGCCGGCCCCGTAGGCGCGGCCGTGGGCGGCGCCGGCGGCGCGGTCGTCGGCAAGGCGACCGACGGCAAGTAATAGATCCTGCCCCGCAGGGGGAGGTGGCCGCAGGCCGGAGGGGGCTCCCTACAGACGCCGATGGAGCCCGCCTCCTAATTCCGAGCGGAAGCCCCCTCACTGGTTGCGTGGGAACTCCCCTCGGGGGAGCATCGTCTGCTTGCGCTCCCCCTGCGCCGGCCCTAGCGCTCACGCACCCCGCGCCCTAACTTGACGTTCATGGCCCGTTCCCACGCAAATTCCGGCGTCGCCGACGTCTCGGGCGCTTTCGACTACGACGAAGGCGCCATGCCGATGTTGTGGAAGCCGCACCGCCCATCGCGGCCGGCCAAGTCGGAGGGCGGGCAGAAGTTCAAGCTGGTCAGCGACTACGACCCCGCCGGCGACCAGCCGACCGCCATCGCCGAACTGGTGGCCGGCGTCGACGCCGCGGAGCACGACCAGGTGCTGCTGGGCGTCACCGGCTCGGGCAAGACCTTCACCATGGCCAAGGTGATCGAGGAGACCCAGCGTCCGGCGCTGATCCTGGCCCCCAACAAGACGCTCGCCGCCCAGCTCTATTCCGAGTTCAAGAGCTTCTTCCCGGAGAACGCGGTCGAGTTCTTCGTCTCGTACTACGACTATTACCAGCCCGAGGCGTACGTCCCCCGGACCGACACCTACATCGAAAAAGACTCGTCTCGGAACGAGCAGATCGACCGCATGCGCCACTCGGCGACCCGGGCGATCCTCGAGCGGGACGACGTCATCGTCGTCGCCTCCGTGAGTTGCATCTACGGCATCGGCTCGGTCGAGACCTATACGGCGATGACCTTCCAGGTCACGCCCGGCGAGCGAATCGACGAGAAGAAGCTGATGGGCGACCTGATCGCGCTTCAGTACAAGCGCAACGACCAGGCGTTCGAGCGCGGGACCTTCCGCCGGCGCGGCGACACCATCGAGATCTTCCCCGCCCACTACGAGGACCGCGCCTGGCGCATCAGCCTGTTCGGCGACGAGGTCGAAGCGATCAGCGAGTTCGATCCCCTGACCGGCAGGAAGACCGCCGAACTCGACGGCGTAAAGATCTACGCCAACAGCCACTACGTCACGCCCCGGCCGACGCTTCGCCAGGCGATCAACCACATCAAGATCGAGCTCAAGGAACGGCTCGACTGGATGGTGGCCAACGGCAAGCTTCTGGAAGCCCAGCGGCTGGAGCAGCGCACCACCTTCGACATCGAGATGATGGAGGCGACCGGCTCCTGCGCCGGGATCGAGAACTATTCGCGCTACCTGACCGGCCGCCGGCCGGGCGAGCCGCCGCCGACCTTCTTCGAATACATCCCCGACAACGCGCTGCTGTTCGTCGACGAGAGCCACCAGACGGTGCCGCAGATCGGCGGCATGTACCGCGGCGACTATCGGCGCAAGTTCACGCTGGCCGAGTACGGCTTCCGCCTACCCTCGGCCATGGACAACCGCCCGCTCAAGTTCGAGGAGTGGGAGGCGATGCGGCCGGACACGGTGCACGTCTCGGCCACGCCCGGCCCCTGGGAGATGGAGCGCACCGGCGGCGTGTTCGCCGAGCAGGTGATCCGCCCGACCGGCCTGATCGACCCGCCGGTGGAGGTGAGGCCGGTCGCCAAGGACGGCTTCTCCCAGGTCGACGACGTGATCGACCAGGTGCGCGAGACGATCCGGCGCGGCTACCGCTCGCTGATCACCGTGCTGACCAAGAAGATGGCCGAGGACCTGACCGAGTACATGCACGAGCAGGGCCTGCGGGTCCGCTACATGCACTCCGACGTCGACACGCTTGAGCGCATCGAGATCATCCGCGACCTGAGGCTCGGCGCCTTCGACGTGCTGGTCGGCATCAATCTGCTGCGCGAGGGCCTCGACATCCCCGAGTGCGGCCTGGTCGCCATCCTCGACGCCGACAAGGAGGGCTTCCTGCGCTCCGAGACCTCGTTGATCCAGACCATCGGCCGCGCCGCGCGCAACGTCGACGGCCGGGTCATCCTCTACGCCGACCAGATCACCGGCTCTATGGAACGCGCCATGGCCGAGACCCAGCGGCGGCGCGAGAAGCAGGAGGCCTACAACCTCGAGCACGGCATCACGCCGGAGAGCGTGCGCAGCCAGATCAAGGACATCCTGGCCAGTCCTTACGAGAAGGACCATCTCACCATCTCGGCCGGCGTGGCCGAGAGCGGCGCCTCGCCCTTCATCGGCGACAACTTCAAGGCCACGCTCAAGGACCTGGAGGCGCGCATGCGCGAAGCCGCCGCCAACCTGGAGTTCGAGGAAGCTGCCCGCCTGCGCGACGAGGTCAAGCGCCTCAAGCTGCTCGACCTGGAATTCGCCGCCGACGCGCTCGCCGGCGAAGGCGAAAGCGCCGGCCGCGAGACCGTCAAACGCGTCAAAGCCGAAGCCCGCGCCGAAAGCCAGGAACGCTTCCGCAAAGGCCGCGGCCGGCGGTAGGGCCCCTCTATCCCGAGCGCAGCGAAAGTGGGAGGGGGAGCCCTACAGCGACCGCAGGTCCCGCAGCGTGAAGTCCCGCTCCCGCGTTACCGGCGTGGGGTAGGTGAAGCGGGCCGGCGCTCGCAGCACGAACTGCGGGCGGAAGCCGAACAGGCGCACCGGGCCTTCCTCGCCCCATTCGACGCGGGGGTCGTCGCGGTGAGCGATCGCGCCGATCGCCTTGAGCATGGCGTGTTCGATCACCAGCCCAGTGGGGGCTAGGCCCTCACGCAGCATCGACAGCAACTGACGATGCAATTCGTCCAATTGTCCGCTCATGTGATTCTCCGTCCCGAGGCGAGAGGACCAAGCGAATACGGCAGGTTTCGCGCAGAATCGGGCGCGAACAGTGGCGCTTAGGCGGCAAGCCTCCGTGGCGCGGCGCCGCAGAAATCGGGGCTTGATCGTTCGGCGATACGATTGCAGGATCGCAATCAAACCGGCGACGTGAAGTCCGGATACTAACGAACTTGGGAGTGAGGCGCGTAATGCCCAGGGTACACCACGCACCGACTTGGCGTTCCGACGTCATGTTTCCGCTCGGCGTGATCGCGGCCCTGGTCGCCGTCGCGCTCGTATTGCAATGGGTGGTCGGCCTGGTCGGCGAACTCGTCCTCGGCTGACGGCGCTCTAGTCGTCGCAGGCCTTGATCATGTCGGCCATATGCTCGGCCGGCTCGGGATCGAGGCGGCCAGGCAACGGCGCCTCGGCCAACACCGTCACCAAATCGGAACCGCGCTCCAGCGTCTGATGCACCGGGCAGCGGTTGGCGATCTCCAGCAGCCGACGGCGCTGCGTATCGCTCAATTTTCCCGCCAACACGATCTCCCGGGCGAACCGGTCACGCGCCGTCAGCCCCTCGCGCCGGTGCAGCACCCGCACCCGAACCTCCGTCAGCGGCCAGCCCTTGCGTTCCGCATAGAGCTTCACGGTCATGGTCGTGCAGGCCGCCAGCGCCGCGCCCAGCAGGTCGTAGGGCGTCGGCCCCGCGCCCTCGCCGCCGACCGAGACCGGCTCGTCGGCGACGAAGGTCGCCGTTCCGGTGCGAATCTCCACCTGGAAGCGGCCCATCCCCGTCGGCTCCGCCTCCACGCCTTCGGTCACCGCAAGATCGTTGTCCGGCATCGCACGCCTCCGCTTTCGACCCGCCTAATCTAGGCGCGCGACGCCGCTTTCGTCAGGGCCCGCGGGAGGCGTACCCTTCCCTGGCTTGCATGACGGAGGCGCGGCGATGACCTGGCCTGCCCTGAGCTACGACGCCGTGCGCCCGACGGCCGACACGCTGCAGCTCTGGACGCAAATCATGGGCAAGGTCGCGCTGGCCCGCACGCCCTGGCTCAACCACTCCTGGCACGTGACGCTCAGGCTCTCGGCGCGCGGCCTGGCGACCCCGCTGATCCCGACGCTGGACGGCGGCCTGCAACTCGAGCTCGACCTCATCGACCATCAGCTCGCGCTCCGCACGACGGACGGAGGCGAGCGCCGGCTGCCACTGGCCGCGCCGACGGTCGCGGACTTCTATGCTGAGGTGATGGCGGCGCTGGCGAGCCTCGGCTTCGCCACCCGCATCGTCGCTATTCCCAACGAGCTTCCAGAGGCGGTCCCGTTCGATCAGGACCACACGCCGCGGATCTACGACCCGGCGACGGCGCACGACCTCTGGCGCGGAATGGTGCAGATCCAGCGGGTGTTCGGCCGCTTCCGCTCGCGGTTCCTGGGCAAGTCGAGCCCGATCCACTTCTTCTGGGGCGCCGCCGACCTGGCGCTGACCCGCTTCTCCGGCCGCCGCGCGCCGCTGCATCCGGGCGGCGCACCCAACCTGCCCGACGCGGTGACCCGCGAGGCCTATTCGCACGAGGTGGCCAGCGTCGGCTTCTGGCCCGGCGACGCGCGGGTCCCAAAGCCCAGCTTCTACGCCTACGCCTACCCCACGCCCGACGGCTATGCGCAGGCAAAGATCGCGCCCGCCACCGCCCGCTGGGATCCGGCGCTCGGCGAGTTCCTGCTGGGTTACGACGAGGTGCGAACCGCGCCCGATCCGGATGCAGCCCTGCTGCAGTTCCTGCAGAGCACCTACGCCGCCGCCGCCGATCTCGCCGGCTGGGACCGCCCGGCGCTGGAGTGCCAGGAAGGCCCGATCGGCCATCCTCGCCCAGTCAGCTGAGGCTCAAGTCGGCTGAGGCTCAGGCCGGCGCAGCCGCCTTGATCTCTCCGGTGATGTCCGGCCGGGTTTTGGTGTCGACGAAGATCAACCGGTAGCCGAGGCCGCCGCAGGCGCCGCCGAGCAGCGGGGCCAGCCAGAACAGCCAGAGCTGCTGCAAGGCCATGCCGCCGACGATCAGCGCGGGGCCGGTGCTGCGCGCCGGGTTCACCGACGTGTTGGTCACGGGAATGCTGATCAGGTGGATCAGCGTCAGCGCAAAGCCGATGGCGATCGGGGCGAAACCCTGCGGCGCGCGGTTGTCGGTGGCCCCCAGGATCACGATCAGGAAGCCGCCGGTCAGCACCAGCTCGATCAGGAAAGCCGGCGCCAGGCCGTACCTGCCGGGCGAAGCCTCGCCATAGCCGTTCTGCGCAAGGCCGGAGGCGGCGATGTCGTAGCCCGCCTTGCCGGTGGCGATCACATAGAGGAAGCCCGCCGCGGCGACGGCGCCGATCACCTGCGCCACGACGTAGGGCAGGATGTCCTTCGCCGGAAACCGCCCGCCCGCCCACAGTCCGACGGTGACGGCCGGATTGAGGTGGCAGCCAGAAATGTGGCCGACCGAATAGGCCATGGTCAGCACGGTCAGGCCGAAGGCCAAGGATACGCCGGTCAGCCCGATGCCGACGTCGGGGAATGTCGCCTCCAGCACGGCGGCGCCGCAGCCGCCAAAGACCAACCAGAACGTTCCGATGGCCTCAGCCGCCATCCGTCTCGTGATATTCACGCGCGCCTCCCGTCGATCCCCCTCAAAGGATGGGGCCACCGGATCGCGCGATCTTACGCTGCGGCGAGGAGCGGCCTCGAGCTTTACGCGAACTTGTGCGGCAAGCTTAACACCGGCGCCCGAAGCTCGCCAAACGCGCGTTTTGCTCGGCGCTTAACGTCGGCGTGTGGTCGGCACGGTTGCGCCGGCTTCGGCGCTTCGAAATGATGCCCGCGCCAGCCGTGGCGGGAGCGCGCGATGCCCTATCCGACGACCCTCGACGCCGCCATCGATCCGACCGATCCGTATGCGCGCGAAGCTCAGACCTTTCCGACGCTCACACCGGAGCAGGTGCAGCGGTTCATGGCCTATGGCGAGGCGCAGGACGTGCCCAAAGGCGCGACGCTCTACGAGCGCGGCCAACGGGCGGTCGACTTCTTCGTCATCCTGCAGGGCGAGTGGAGATCATGGACCCGTCGCGCGACGGGCGGCCGATCTACATCCTGGGTCCGGGGCAATTCAGCGGCGAGCTGAACCTGTTCAATCGCCGCGAGATCCTGGTCACCGCCCACGCCCTGACCGACAGCCGCGTGCTGCGCATCCGCTCCGCCGACTTCCGCCGCCTGATCGCGGCCGATTCCGAGGCGAGCGAGCTTCTGATGCGCGCCTTCATCCTGCGCCGCGTCGCCCTGATCCGGCACGTCCACGGCGGCGTCACCCTGGTCGGCCCGGCGCATGCCGGCGACATGCTGCGCCTGCGCACCTTCCTCGGCCGCAACTCCTATCCGTTCCGCCTGGTCGACACCGAGCGCGAGCCTGAGGCCGCCGCCGAGCTGGCCGGCCCCGACGTCGATGCGGCGAGCTATCCGCTGGTGATCCCGCCGGCCGCGGCGGCGTTGCGCAATCCCAGCAACCTGCAGCTTGCCGAGGCGCTCGGCATGACTGAGCAGATCTCCCACGACGAGGTGTTCGACGTGATCGTCGTCGGCGCAGGGCCGGCGGGTCTGGCGTCGGCCGTCTATGCGGCGTCGGAAGGGCTTTCGACGCTGGTGATCGAGGGCGTGGCGCCCGGCGGCCAGGCCGGCACCTCGTCGAAGATCGAGAACTACCTCGGCTTCCCGACGGGGATCTCCGGCCAGGCGCTGGCCGGCCGCGCCCAGGCCCAGGCGCAGAAGTTCGGCGCCAGGCTGGCGATCGCGCGGGCCGCGGCCGACCTCGACTGCTCGCAATCGCCGTTCCGCCTGAAGCTGGAGTGCGGCGGCGTCGTGAGCGGCCGGGCCATCGTCGTCGCCACCGGGGCACGCTACCGCCGCTTGCCGATCGAGGGCTTCGACGCCTTCGAGGGCCAGGGCGTTCACTACGCCGCCACCGCCATGGAGGCGCAGCTCTGCGCAGGCGAGGAGGTGGCGATCGTCGGCGGCGGCAATTCGGCCGGCCAGGCGGCCATCTACCTGACCGGCTTCGTCCGCCACGTGCACATGATCATCCGCGGCGACGGCCTGGCGGCGACCATGTCGGACTATCTGATCGAGCGGATCCGCCAATCGCCCACGATCACCGTCCACGTCCAGACCGAGGTCGCCGAGTTGATCGGCGAGGGCTGGCTGCAGCAGATCACGTGGGTCGACTGCAAGACCGGCGAGCGGACCCGCAAGCCGATCACCAACCTGTTCCTGATGATCGGCGCCGAGCCCAACACCCGTTGGCTCGACGGCTGCGTGCGGCTCGACGACAAGGGCTTCGTGGAGACCGGCCGCGACGAGGACGGCCTTGCGCTGGCCTCGCAGTTCGCCACCTCCAAGCCGGGCATCTTCGCGGTCGGCGACGTGCGCGCCGGCTCGATCAAGCGCGTCGCCTCGGCGGTGGGCGAAGGCTCGGTGGTCGTGCAGGCGATCCACCACCACCTGGCGCCCGCCATTCGCTGACGCCGAGCCTCAGCCGGCGCTGAGCCAGATCCGCGCTTTGTCCAGTTCGTCGGGGCGGAACGCCTTCACCTTGGCGCGGCTGAACACGGCGCCGAGCTCGGTCATGCCCCGTATCCAGGCGGCGTCGGCGACGATGGCCGCGCGCTCGATCTGCTGCGCCAGCGGCACGCCCTGGGTCACGTCGGTCCAGAGCGCCTTCGGCTCCAGGCCGGTGAAGTGATCGATGCGCTCCAGGATGCGGGTCTTGCCCTGCTCTCCGATGTCCGACTTCAGCCGCGCCATCGTCGCGCGCAGCTCGTCGTCGGTGATATGGCCGCGCACGCGGATCTCGACGATCGGCGAGCCCGGCTCGGTGGCGTAGTCGATCATGGCCGCCGCCTCCACACGCAAGGGTAACACCGGGCAAACCTGGAATTAACGACGTCGATTCAGGTTACGGGGTTACAGAGGCGAAATTCGGCGGCCTAAACTCGTCGCAAGAGTCGTCGGGACGAGGAGCGCCGTGAACGAAGGCCTGGCCGCCACGCAGGAGCGAGAGACGACGACCCGCAGTTGGGGGCCGTTCGAGCCGCTGCGCGAGCGCACCTTCGCCATCATCTGGTCGAGCAGCGTGCTCTCCAATTTCGGCCAGCTCATCCTGGGCGTCGGCGCCGCCTGGGAGATGACGCGGCTGGCGGCCTCGCCGGAGATGGTGGCGCTGGTGCAGACCGCGCTGTGGCTGCCGCTAATGTTCGTCGCGGTGCCCGCCGGAGCCGCGGCCGACATGTTCGACCGCCGCAAGGTGGCGATGTCGGGCCTGAGCTTTGCGATCTTTTCCGCCGCCGTCCTGGTGTCGCTCTCGGTGCTGGAGCTGACCACGCCCTGGGTGCTGCTGGCCTTCTGTTCGTTGATCGGCGTGGGCGTCGCGCTCTACGGACCGGCCTGGCAGGCCTCGGTGGGCGAGCAGGTCTCGCAGGAGCAGCTCCCCGCCGCGGTGGCGCTCGGTTCGATCAGTTACAACGTCGCCCGCAGCTTCGGCCCGGCGGTCGGCGGCGCAATCATCTTGCTGGCCGGCGCCAAGGCCGCATTCGCGGTCACCACCATCGCCTACACTCCGCTCCTCGCCGCCTTCTACTTCTGGCGCCGCCAGCCTGCGTCGGCGCGCCTGCCGCCGGAGCGGATGGACCGAGCGATCATCTCCGGAGGGCGCTACGTCTTTCACTCGCCGCCGATCCGCAACGTGCTGGTCCGCGCGCTCGTCTTCGGCCTGATCGGCAGCTCGATCGCCGCGCTCACACCGGTGCTGGCGCACAGCGTCCTGCATGGCGGGCCGGGCCTGTACGGCATTCTCCTCGGCGTCTATGGCGCGGGCGCGGTGTGTGGGGCCATGGCTGCGGGCCCGTTGCGCTGGCGCTTGAAGTCCGAGCACATCGTGAGTGCCTGCGCCATCATCAACGGCGTGGCGACACTGGTCATCGCGATGAGCCACAACGTCTATCTGACCGGCGCGGCTATGGTGTTCGCAGGCGCGGCCTGGATGCCGTTGTTAAACACTCTGAACCTCGGCGTGCAGCTGTCGGCCCCGCGCTGGGTGATGGCCCGCGCGCTCTCACTCTATCAATCCGCGCTGACCGGGGGCCTGGCGTTCGGCGCCTGGATCTGGGGGAACCTCGCCACCCACCACGGCGTCAGCGCCTCGCTGATCGCGTCCGGCGTGGCGCTGATCGTCTCGCCGCTGCTCGGCCTCGTGCTGCCGCTGCCGGCGGTCAATTCCGAAGGCACCGAGCCGGTGGAGATCGGCAACGAGCCGAACGTCGCGCTCGGCATCACGCTGAAGAGCGGCCCGGTGGTGATCGAGGTCGACTACGACGTCGATCCCGACCGTGCGCGGCAATTTTACGACGCCATGCTGAAGATGCAGCGCGCCCGCCAGCGCAACGGCGCCTTCGATTGGTCGCTGTCGCGCGACATCGGCGATCCCGCGCTGTGGACCGAACGCTATCTGTGCCCGACCTGGGGCGACTACCTGCGTCTGCGCAGCCGCTTCACCCATTCCGACCGCGCCCTGCAAGAGGTGACCCACGCGCTCACCCGCACCGGCGGTGCGATGGCCATCCGCCGCCGGCTCGAGCGTCCGTTCGGCTCGGTTCGCTGGCGCGCCGACACCCCCGACCCGCAGCGCGGCCCGCTGGTCTCCTACAATCCCTGACGCGCGGTGCGCCACACCCTCGCCACGAAGATGAACCGTGGCTGAAGGGACCCTTCAGGGAAGGGCCAGCGGCGCCGTGCGAATCCTCTCTCCACGGTGACGCCGGGGGAACTCAAGGCGTCATGAGGGGAGAAGAGAAAAATGAACGTACGCAAGCTGATCACCACTGCGGTTCTGGCGGCCACTACGGTCACCGCCGTGCCTGTCGCCGCGAGCGCGCACGACTACGAGCATCGCCACCGCCACCATCGCTACGAAGGCGAGCGCGTCTATTACCGCGACGCCCCGCCCCGCTATTACCGCGACTGCCGCCGCGGCAGCGGGACCACTGGCCTGATCGTCGGCGGCGCAGCGGGCGCGCTGCTGGGCCGTCAGCTCGATGGCGGCCGCGACCGCACCACCGGCACCGTCCTGGGCGCCGGCGCGGGCGCACTGCTGGGCCGCGAAGTCGCCCGCAACCACTGCTGATCGGAAAGGCTCTGAGCCGGTCCACGCCGGCTCAGGCCGTTCTAGGCGGTGATCGCCTTGGCGAAGCGCAGCCACTGCGGGCTCTCGAAGGCCCAGACCACCAGGACGTTGACCAGCACGAAGACCGTGGCCGCCAGGTGATAAGCCGGGTGGATGCGCTTGGCGGTCTTGAAGTCGTAGGCCATGGCCACGCCCAGAAGCACATAACTCGACACGAACACCATGGTCACGGCATGGTCGGCCAGCCCCATCGGGATCAGCAGCCGGTGCACGCCCGGGCCGATCATCGAGAACAGCGAAGCCAGCATCAGTCGCTTGTGCCAGTCGCTGCGCCGGCGCTTCAGCAGCGCTGTGGCGACCAGCGCGGTCGCGCCGGTCATAGCGAACAGCGGCAAGGCCATGAAGTGCAGCGGCGGCGCGCCGCCGGGCGGGGCGTGACCGAGCTTCCCGGCGGTGATCGCGGTCGAGACGCCCAGCGAGATCATCACCCCGAACAGCACCGCGCCCAGCATCCCGAGCTGCCGGTGGGGCGCCGGACGGCGCGCGACGATCAGCGCGGCCTGGGCGATGAACAGCGCCAGCCAGGCGGTGAAGATCACCCCGTGAGTGATCGTCAGCAGGGTGAGCGGCGGGGTCGGCAGCCGCAGCACCGACTTCAGGTAGAACGACGGCGTGAAGCCCAGAACGATCACCGTCGCGGCGATCAGCACCAGCACCAGATAGAATGCGGCGCCGGCGTTCCAGGCCTCCCGCCCCGCCGTGATCGGCGGATCCTGCGGCGTGCGGAGCGTTGCTTGTTGCGCGATGTCGGCCATGTTCGCCTTCCCCCGAAGTGCGGTGGATGATGGCGCCGTTCGACCACGAAGCGAAGACGATGTTCGCCAACCCTGGATCCGTCCCAGCCGTCCCAGCCGCCCCAGCCGTCCCGCGGGTCCCTGGATCCGAAAATTCGCTCCAGATCAGAGCGAAATTCACCGTTTTGTCCACAGGGCGACATACGCCTGTGGGTAACCATGATATCTAGGGGCTTATCCTGGCGGATTGGCGGCGAATATGCGAACATTCTCCTGTTTCATTACAGCCTCAGGCTCAACAACGCCGCAGCTCTCCTTTGTCCTCGCGGACACCGAGGCGCGCGCACGCGAGCTGGCGATGCGGGAGCTGATGGACGTCGCCGATCCGATTTCTTTGGAGATCTGCGAAGGCGGTAAACCGCTCCTTCTGGAGACCTTCGAGGAACACTGACCTTCCGCTCACGCCTTGCGCCGTCCCTTGCGGAACGACGGTCGGCGATCAACGCTCTCGTCGATGGTGGAATCACCGACAAGGGCGCATGCTCGACCGCCAGATAAGGCGCGCGAGAACGACAGATGGAAGGAAACGGCGTGGCTCAGCTTGACTTGGTGACCCACGAGAGCGCGGTGCACGCGGCCCTGCTGATGGACCTCCTGCGCATGGTCGCGAGAATGGATCCCGAAGCCTACAGACGGCAGATGATGCAGGCGGAGCGTGACCTGCAGGGCGCGTGCGAGGCCGGCGGACCGCTGGCGCGGCGTGTTCTGGAGCAGCGGCTCGCATTCCTGCGATCCGTGCAGTTGCAGGTCGACCGCGCCGCGGCGACCGAAGACGCCTGACAGGTGCTTGCTAGGCGGCCCCGCTGACCGGCTGAGCCTCTTCGCCGGAGGCCGCAAGCAAGGTCTCGATGGTCGAGCAGAGAATGCGCAGGTCGATCGGCTTGGCGACGTGGGCGTCCATGCCGGCGGCGGCGTATTCCGAGACCTGGTGCGACATGGCGTTGGCGGTGAGCGCGATGATCGGCGTGCGCGGCCGCCCCGTCCGAGCCTCCGCACGCCGGATCGCACGCGCGGCCTGCATGCCGTCCATCTCCGGCATCTGGATGTCCATCAGGATGATGTCGAAGTCGTGGGCCGACCAGGCTTCCACCGCCTGGGCGCCGTCGCCGACGACGATCGGATCGACGCCCACCTCGGCCAGCAGGGTCTGCAAGACCAGCTGGTTTACCGGATTGTCCTCGGCGGCCAGCACACGGAGCGCCTCGCTCTCGACCGGCGGCAAGGCCGCGCCGAGGCTGGCTTCAGCCGGCGCAGGCCAGCTGTCGGCGACGCGCGGCGCCGGCAGGGTGACGGTGAATCGCGCGCCGCGGCCAGGCTCGCTGTCCGCCTCGATGGCGCCGCCCATCAGGCCGCAGAGGTCGCGGCAGATCGCCAGGCCCAGGCCTGTCCCGCCGTAGCGCCGGGTCGAGGAGGCGTCGGCCTGCTCGAACTTGGCGAAGATCCGCTCGAGGTGTTCGCGCTCCATGCCGATGCCGGTGTCGGCGACGACGATGCGCAGCCCGGTCTCGGCGGCATGGGTGATCGACACGCAGATCTCGCCACGGTCGGTGAACTTCACGGCGTTGGAGATCAGATTGTATAGCACCTGGCGCACCCGGGTCGGGTCGCCCAGGTAGATGCCGACCGCGCTCGGATCGACCTTCAGCTTGAAGTCCAGCCCCTTCTCCACCGCCAGCGGCTTGAAGGAGGCATGCGCGCCCTGGACGAGGTCGGCGATGTCGAACTCGATGGTCTCGAGCTCCAGCTTGCCGGCCTCGATCTTCGACAGGTCTAGCACGTCGTTGAGGATCGCCAGCAGCGACTCGCCGGACTTGCGGATCACCTCCAGTTTGGCGCGCTGGTTCTGCGACAGGCCGGGATCGACCGCCAAGGCCTGCGCCATGCCGAGGATGCCGTTGAGCGGCGTGCGGATCTCATGGCTCATGGTTGCGAGGAAGGCGCTCTTGGCCTCGCTCGCGGCCTCCGCCTGCGCCTTGGCGCCGCGCAGGCTTTCCAGGCTCAAGTCGTCCTCGGCGATCGGCGGGTCGATCCGCTGCACCGCCCGCACCGCCGCCTGACCGCGGGTGACCGCGGAACGCGCGGGCGCGCTGCGCGACGCAGGCGGTGAGCGCAGGTCCCCGACGATCCGCGCCATCGCCACGCCCGCCGCCACCGCCGCAATCTGCACGGCGATGTCGCGGCCACTGAACAGGGCGGGGAACAGGATCGGGCTGACCAGCGGCGCGGCCGCGGCCGGGATCGTCGCCACGATCAGCGGCGGCGCGCGCTCGCGCCGGAGGATCAGATAGGCCAGCAGGATGGCGAAATAACTCATCGCATACTGGCCCGCCCAGTTGCTGTAGGCGCAGAAGATAAATCCGGGGAAAGCCCAGACGTTGGTCAGCAGCAGCCGCACGGCCGCGGTCGCCCACGCCCCTAGCTTCGACGGCGGCCGGTCCTCGTCCAGCGCCTGCGTCAGGCGATAGAGCCCGGCTTCGACGGCCACGGCCGCCAGAGTCCAGATGAACGCCGGACGCCAGTCCGCTGCGACCGCCAGCACCACGCCGACGACCAGCGCCACGGCCAGGCGCAGCGGCGCCTCGCGGCGGTCACGGGCCACGGCGGTGGTGAATCGCTCGTCGAACCAGTTTTCCAAAGGGGCTGCTCACCGGACGCGGACAATGCCCCATTCTTCGCGCGCCATGCTTAGGCGGTAGTGAAGCGACGAGGTGAATCCCCGCTCATCTTCACCATTATGGGGGTCTCGGAGGGTCGCGCGTTTGACAACCTGCGCTAAGGGACCCGACACGTCGCACCGGCGCTGACCGTGCAGGCGCTGCACTACGACAACCGGGGGAACCGCACTGGGGTTCGCAGTCTGCAATGGGCGTGGGACACCCACCACCCTGTCGATCGACTGGGCTCGGGACACGCAAACCCGGGTCCGCGCCCAGGCCCCGACGGCCGCACCTGGATAGGATTCGCCCGGCCCGAGACCTGGGTCGACGTGCGGTTCCGCACCGCCTACCTGATGGGACGCGCACGCTCGGACAGGGCGCGATCAGCGCGGGCTGGCCGCTTCCCGGCGCGAGGCGGCGAAACAGCACGAGACCGTGCTGCAAAGCGCCGTGCGGCTGCACTTCGGAGGCGGCCGCCGGACATAGCTCCGGACGCTGCGGTCTAGAACAAGGCCGCCGCCGCCATGAAGATCAGCGCCCAAAGCGCGCTGGAGAGGCCGAGGATGATGGCCGCGCAGGCCCAGCCCGGCAGCACCTTGACGCTCGCCGCGACCTCGTCCGCCTCGAGCGGAGCCTCGGCGACCAAGGCGTCCGTCAACCGTCGCGGCGGTTCGGCGGCCCGTCTCGCGGGTCGCCGGGTGCGGCGGATGTCTGCAGTCAACTCCGTCACTCGATTCCCTCCCAGCGCGAGCAGGCTCAACCTTCAGGAGAGTTAATGCAACCCACGCATGGCCTAGGTTTGGTCACAATCTAGGTGATGTGGCCTTAATTGGAGGTGGACAAATCGCCTCATGGGCGAATTTCCCGTTCCTCCCAGCCCGCTGGTGTGGCTCCGGCGGCGGAGAATCAGCGGCGCCGTCCGCGCTCAGGCGACCGGGAGCGTGGCGAGCAGGGTGACGCCGGCGGCGAGAAATCCGAGGCTGGCAATCAGTCCCGCCAACGCCCAGATCGAGGGTCGCCCAGCGGCTCCGTCGAAGCGCCATTCGCCCATGTCCAACTCCTGTCGCTGACCTCCTGGTTACGATCGCGCGCTGAAGCTGAACTGGCGTTGAACGCGGGGCTAAGAATTCGTTGGCCGTAAGGCGCGCGTTCGCCCGAAGGGCTCGCAGCGGACGCGCGATGCAGGTGGCCAGAAACGCAGAAGGCAGCCCTGAGGCTGCCTCCCACGCGCCGCGCCGCGGCTGCGGCCCCCGCCGCCCCTGACAGCCTCACGGCCGTCGGTCGAGCATCACCTTATTCCGCGCGCGCCGGCCGGCAAGTAGGCTCTCGTTAGCGATGCCGCGAATTCGCCACTGCATGGGCATTTGCGCAACACAAAGGCAGGCGAACTAAGGGGGGTCGGCGGCTTCGGCCCCTCGATATCAATCGCCCCCCAGCTCCTGGAGCGGGAGCCGTCGACGCCTTAAGCCTCACTCGCCGTGGATCTCGATCCCTTTGCCCTGTCCCGGCTTGGCCGGGCGCATGATGAGGATCAGCGGCGCCATCACGAGGCTGGCCGCGCACATCCAACCGAACACCGTGTCGTAGGCGATCATGGCTCCCTGCCGTGTGACCTCCGCGTTGAGCGGCCCAAGGCCTCCCGGCCCCTGAAATATCTCAGGCAGCGCCCACCGGACCAGCGGATCGGACGTGTTCACGTGGCCGGCCAGCACCTCGTGCGCCGCGGCGCTCTGGCGGACACTCAGCGCTTGCAGGATGGCGATGCCGACGCTGGCGCCGAGGTTGCGCCCCATGCTGGCGATCACCGTGGCGTCATTGCGGAGCGACGGAGCGAGCGTGGCGTAGGCCAGCACCGCCATCGGATTGAAGATCAGCGCCTGCCCAAATCCGAGCAGCACGCCCGTGATCTCCAGCGGCCGGGGGGACATGGAAAGGTCGAAGCGGCTCATCATCGCGAACGCCGCCACATTGAGCAGCAGCCCCGCGAACATCGCGCGGCGCGGGCCAATGCGGTTGGAGATCCACGGCGCCAGCAGGAACCCCGCCACCGAGCCGAATCCGCGCGGCGCCGAGACGATGCCGCTCTGCAGCGCCGAATATCCCAGCAACTGCTGCATCAGCGTCGGCGTAAGCGCCGCGCTCGCCTGGAGCAGCGCGATCAGCAACAGCTGTACGCCCAGCGTGCTCATGAAGTTGCGATCGCCCAGCAGGCCCCGTGGCACGTAAGGGTTGCGCGCGGTAAGCGTCTGAATGACGAAGACGTGCAGGGCGCAGGCGGCGAGGACCGCCTCGATCCAGATCTCCGGAGCATCGAACCAGTCGCGGCTCGGCCCGCGATCCAGCAGCAGCTGCAGGCTGACAATGAAGACGATCAGCGCCCCGACGCCGAGCTGATCCATTGTGGGACGCCGCCCCGGTTCGTCGCGCGGCAACCCGAGGGACATGGCGATCAGGGCGATCAACCCGATCGGCAGATTGATATAGAACACCCAGCGCCAGGAGAGCGCGTCGGTCAGGTAGCCGCCCAACGTCGGGCCCAGCACCGGCGCGGCCATGATCACCGCGCTCCAGGCGGCCATCGCCTGCGCAAGCAGACGCGTCGGCCACAGGTCCAGGATCGCCGCCTGCGACATGGGGATCAGCGCCGCGCCGGCCACCCCCTGCAGCATGCGCAGCAGCACCATTTCGGTCAGGCTGGTGGCCGCGCCGCACAGCATTGAGACCACGACGAAGGCGACGGTCGAGACCATCAAGAGGCGCCTGCGCCCGAAACGCCCCGCCATCCAGCCGGTCAGCGGCGTCATCACTGCGCTGGCGACGATGTAGGACGTCAGCACCCAGGTGATCTGTTCGGGCGAGGCCGAGAGGCTGCCTTGCATGTGCGGCAGGGCCACGTTGGCGATCGTCGTGTCGATCGTCATCATCAGCGTGGCGGCGATCAGCCCCGCGCTCGCCACCAGGCGTGCGCCCAGACTCTGGCTCTCCTCTGAACTCATTCGCCCTGTGCGCCTCCGGGGTCGACCTTACTATGCGCCCCGCGGCTTTTGGCGAGCGTCTTGCGGAGGGCCGGCCAGCCGGGCGGCCCGGCGTTCACCAAGCTGCGCCGTTTTCTTCGGCTGTTAACTTCACACCGTGGCGCAAAATCCCCACCTTCGCCTTAGGCACGAAAAGTGGCGCCGTTCATGCCACTGACAAGGAACCTGAGCTGTTATTGTTCGTAGATGAAACAGCAGGGCTTAGCGGCTTCCAACATCGGCCCATCCTGGGTCGCGGCCGCACGGAACTGGGTGGGGATTGAGGTCAAATATGTCACCGTCTCTTAGCGTCGTCGCTGATAACGACACCAAGCTTGCGCCGAAGACCGAAACCGTCGCGCAGCGCATCCGCCGCCTCCAGAACGAGGCCCGCGTGCTGGCCAAGGATCACATCAAGGCGCTGAGCACTGCGATGGTCGAGGTCGAGACCCTGGCCGCCGAAATCGCCGAAGGCGGCGACGCCTACCCGCCGGGCGTTCGCGACTTGGCCCGCCGGCTGGTCGAAGACTGCGAAGCCCGCGTCCAGACCCTGGAAGCGATCGTCGCCCGCACCACGGCCTAAGGCCTGGCGGACAGATATTCAGCTGAGGCGTCGGCCTGCTTCCCCGCGGGGAAGTGGCCACGCCCGGCGGCTCGCCGAGCAGCGGGCCGCGCCGCCTAAGCGCGGCTTTCAATGCAGGCGCGGCCGAGCGGACCGCGAGCGAATTCCGAGGCTTGTGCGCCATCCCCATCGCACCTCGAGGCGCCCGCCGCTCGGCCACGCAGATTCACCGTTTTCATTCACCCCGAAGCACGGATCGTTCAGGCGATCAGGTCGCGGAACTCGTGGCTGCGCCTAAGCCAGGCGGCCGCGTAACCGCAGATCGGGGTGATCTTCAGGCCCTGGTCGCGGGCGTCCGCCGCCAGCGCCGCCATCAACCGCCCCGCCGCGCCCGTGCCGCGAAGTTCTTGCGGCGCGAAGACGTAGTCGACGTACATCCGCTCACCCCGCAGGCGGTAATCGGCGTAGGAGGTCGCGCCCGCCTCGTCCATCTCGTAGCGCGACCGCTCTAGGTTGTTGCGCAGTTCGCTCATACGCGTTCTTCCTTTCGTGAGCCGACGAAACGCGCCGCTCGATCCGTGGCGCCAAAATGGGAGGTCGTCCAAGATGCGCCAAGCGCTCGTCGTCACCGTCGCGGCAACAGCCCTGCTCTCCGCTTGCGAAAAGAAGCCCGCCAGCGCGCCCAAGCCACCCGCAGCGCCCGGATCTGGCCCGGCCCAGGTGGCTCCCGCCGTCCTGCCGCATCGCACGCCCGGGCTTTGGGAACAGAAGGTCACCAGCGCCGGCATGAGCCAGACCAGCCAAGTCTGCATCGACAAGGCGGTGGAGGAACGCTTCAGCGTCTGGGGCCAGCAGGCGAACAAGGAGAACTGCAGCCAGTCGCAGGTCACGCCGCGGGTCGGCGGCGGCTGGAGCTTCACGGCCAGCTGCAACATGGGCCAGACAGGCGTCACGACCACAAAGGGCGAAGTCACTGGCGACTTCGCCAAGGCCTACAAGGTGAGCGCACAGAACACGATCGCCGGCGCCGCCTCGCCGCAGATGAACGGCACGCATCAGATGACCATCGAGGCGACCTGGAAAGGCCCCTGCCCGGCCGGCGTCAAGGCAGGCGATGTGATCCTGCCGGGCGGCATGAAGATCAACATGCTGCAAAATTCTACGCCCTGATGTCGGCGCCGCGCCGGCGCACACGTCCTAGGCCCGTAAGCTAGATCGCAAACCCCGCCCAAGGAGACCATCAGATGGCCACCGTCGTCGACGTTACGCCCGAGAACGCCCGCGAGCTGGTGATCGCCCGCCGCATCGCCGCATCGCCCGAAGCCTGCTTCCGCTGCTGGACCGACCCGGCGCTGATCCCGGAGTGGTTCTGCCCCAAGCCCTGGCGCGCCGAAGTCGTCGCGATGGACGTTCGTCCCGGCGGGGCCAGCAAGAGCATCTTCCACGGGCCCGACGGCGAGTCCTTCCCCAACGACGGGGTCTATCTGGAAGTCGTGCCGGGCAAGAAGCTGGTGTTCACCGACGCCTTCACCGAAGGCTGGCGCGTCGCCGAAAAGCCGATGTTCGTCGGCGTGCTGACCTTCGAGGACGCCGGTAACGGCGAGACCCTCTACACCGCCCGCGCCCGCCACTGGACCGACGAGGCGGCCCAACAGCACAAGGAGATGGGCTTCGAACAGGGCTGGGGCATCTGCGCCGAGCAGATGGAGGCGGTGGCGCAGCGGCTTTAGCCGTTAGTCCGCGTTCCTGACCGCCCCCGCGATGAAGCCGCCGCCCAGCACGCGCGTGGGGGCTTCGGGGGCGTAGAGCACGCAGGCCTGGCCGGGCGCGACGCCCTCTTCGGCCGTGTCGAAGGCGACGCCCGGCGCGCCGTTCACCAGCGCCAGGCGCCCCGGCACAGGCTCGCGGGTGGAACGCACGCGGGCCAGCACCGGGCGCGCGGCGGCGCAGGCCGCCTCGATGCTGGCGCCGCCGATCCAGTTGATCTCCTTCAGCGTCAGCGCCCGCGTCAGCAGCGCCTCGCGCGGGCCGACCACCACCTGGCGCTTGTCGGCGTCGATGCGCACCACGAACAGAGGGTCGCCCACCGCCACGTTCAGCCCCCGCCGCTGGCCGATCGTGTAGCGGGTCACGCCCTCGTGGCGGCCGAGCACCCGGCCGTCGAGGTGGACGATATCGCCCGGCTCGGCGCCCTGCGGCCTCAGCCGGTCGATAACCGTGGTGTAGCGGCCCTCCGGAACGAAGCAGATGTCCTGGCTGTCCGGCTTCTCCGCCACCGCCAGGCCAAGGTCCGCCGCCGCCGCCCGCACCGCGGGCTTGGGTAAAGCCCCCAGCGGGAAGCGCAGGAACTCCAGCTGCTCAGCCGTAGTGGCGAACAGGAAATAGCTCTGGTCGCGCGCCGGGTCGGCGGCGCGGTGCAGCTCGAGTCCGGCCGCGCCCACTTCGCGGCGCACGTAGTGGCCGGTAGCCATCGCTTCGGCGCCCAGGTCGCGGGCGGTGTCCAGGAGGTCGCGGAACTTCACCGTCTGATTGCAGCGGATGCAGGGGATCGGCGTCTCACCACCTAGATAGGCGTCGGCGAAGTCCTCCATCACCTGCTCGCGGAAGCGGCTCTCATAGTCGAGCACATAGTGCGGGATGCCGATCGCCTCGGCGGCGGTGCGCGCGTCATGGATGTCCTGGCCCGCGCAGCAGGCGCCCTTCTTCTGGATCGCCGCGCCATGGTCGTAGAGCTGCAAGGTGACGCCAACGACGTCGTAGCCGGCCCTGGCGAGCACCGCGGCGGTGACGGTGGAGTCCACCCCGCCCGACATCGCCGCGACGATCCGCGTCCCCACCGGCAGGCGCACGGCCTCCCGCGCAGCCTCGATCAGGCCGTCCGGGGCGTCGCGCAACACGGTCGAGGCGGCGGTCATCGCCGCCTATTTAGCTGCGGAGCCAACGGTTTGCGAGGGGGCGGGGGTGACTCGCTCGGTTCGTATGGTCGGCGACGCTGGATTTGGAATCCACGAACCGCACGAGCACGCTCGAACTTGAAACCGCGACAGCGCGCCCATGGAGCCGCTTCGGGCGAACCGATCGACCGGCCTGCGGCCGGTCACAAGCTTTCTCGACCCTGGCTTGTTGGTGTGGTTCGCGTGCTTCGCGGACAATTCAAGCAGAGCCCCCGCCCGCACGGCGGTTCAATCCATCCCCGGCTTGCCGCGCATCGCTTTCACGCCGCCGCGGCGGGCCTTGCCTTCCAGGCGGCGCTGCTTGGAGGCGTAGGTGGGCTTGGTCTTCTTGCGCGGCGGGGGCGGCGGCTCGGCGGCCTTGCGGATCAGCGCCACCAGCCGCCCCAGCGCCTCGGTCCGGTTCATCTCCTGCGAGCGCGAACCCTGGGCGAAGATCACCAGCACCCCCTCCTGCGTCAGCCGCGAACCCGCCAGCCGGTAGAGCCGCGCACGCACCGGCGCCGGCAGCGACGGGGAAGCGCGGACATCGAAGCGCAGCTCGACGGCGGTGGAGGTCTTGTTGACGTGCTGGCCGCCCGGGCCGGAGGCGCGCGCCGCCTTCCAGATCAGCTCGGCTTCGTTGATCGCGATGGCGGACGTGACCTCGATCATCGGCGTCTCATTGCCATGCTTTGCACGCGCAGGCGATGAACACGGCCCCTAAGTCCGCGCCAACCCTTGACCTTTCGACGAAAAAAATGCTTCAGAGCCGGCGCTTTGCTGCGCGTTGCGTGACGCGGGCGAGCGGCCTTCTTTCGTTCAGGAGAACACACATGCGCGTCTACTACGACCGCGACGCCGACATTTCCCGCATCCTGGACAAGAAGATCGCCATCGTAGGCTACGGCTCCCAGGGTCGCGCGCACGCGCTGAACCTGGTGGATTCCGGCGTGAAGAACGTGGCGATCGCCCTGAAGGCCGGCTCGGCCACGGCAAAGAAGGTCGAAGCCGACGGCCTCAAGGTGATGAGCGTCGCCGACGCCGCGGCCTGGGCCGACGCCCTGATGATCCTGGCGCCCGACGAGCACCAGGCGCAGATCTACCGCGACGAGATCGCCCCGAACCTGAAGGACGGCGCGGCCCTGCTGTTCGCCCACGGCCTGAACGTCCACTTCGGCCTGATCGAGCCGAAGAAGTCGGTCGACGTGCTGATGGTCGCGCCCAAGGGCCCCGGCCACACCGTGCGCGGCGAATACCAGAAGGGCGGCGGCGTGCCCTGCCTGATCGCCATCCACCACGACGCCACCGGCGGCGCGATGGACTTCGGCCTGGCCTACGCCTCGGCCATCGGCGGCGGCCGCTCGGGCGTCATCGAGACCAACTTCCGCGAAGAGTGCGAAACCGACCTGTTCGGCGAGCAAGCCGTGCTCTGCGGCGGCCTGGTCGAGCTGATCCGCGCCGGCTTCGAAACGCTGGTCGAGGCGGGCTACGCCCCCGAGATGGCCTATTTCGAGTGCCTGCACGAAGTGAAGCTGATCGTCGACCTCATCTACGAGGGCGGCATCGCCAACATGAACTACTCGATCTCCAACACCGCCGAGTACGGCGAGTACGTTACCGGCCCGCGGATCGTCACCGCCGAGACCAAGGCCGAGATGAAGCGCGTGCTGGAAGACATCCAGTCGGGCCGCTTCGTGCGCGACTTCATGCAGGAGAACGCGGTGGGCGCGCCGAGCTTCAAGGCCACCCGCCGTCGCGGTTCGGAACACCAGATCGAGGAAGTCGGCCAGCGCCTGCGCGCCATGATGCCCTGGATCACCAAGAACAAGCTGGTCGACCAGAGCCGGAACTAGGCCCTGACGACCGTCGGATACGAAAAGGCCCGGGAGCGATCCCGGGCCTTTTTCATGTCTGCGCGTATCGGCGAAGGGCGCTAGTCTCGCTCATCGTCGCCAGGAGCTCCCCATGTCCGAGACCATCGCCGTCGTGAACAACGAGGCCGCGAGCCGCTTCGAGGCGAGGCTGGGGGACGCGGTGGCCTTCACCGAGTACCGGCTGCGCGACGGGGAGATCATCCTGCCCCACACCGTGGTGCCGGAGGAGTTCGCGGGCCACGGCGTGGGCGGCAAGCTGGCGACGGCGGCGCTGAGCTACGCGCGCGAGCAGGGCCTGGAGGTGATCCCGACCTGCTCGTTCATCGCCGGCTACATCACCAAGCACCCGGAGTGGCACGACATCGTCGCGCCCAGCTTCCGCGCCCGGCTGGGCATCGAGGCCTGAGAATATCTACCGGCTCACTCCGCCGCGGCGGGCTCCGCGCTCCGCGGCCTCGTCTGACCGGGGCTGCGCATCAGCAGCACCAACGGCGCGCAGATCAAGGTGACGATGAACATCAGTCGGTAGTCGTCGACATAGGCGACCATCGAGGCCTGGCGGGTCAGCTCGGCGTTCAGCGTCGCTAGGCCCTCCGGCCGACCGAGATCGAACCACCGGGGCAGGTCCGCGCGGATGGCCGCGTCGGCCGGATCGAACCGGCCGGCCAGCGAGCTGTGCATGGTCTGCGTGTTGGAAACGACGAGCGCCTGCAGCACCGAGATCCCGGCGCTCGCGCCCATGTTGCGAATGAGGCTGAACATCGCCGACGCTTCGGGCCGCAGCGTCGGCGCGATGGTCGCGAAGGCGATGGTCGAGAGCGGCACGAACAGCAGACCCGTGCCCACGCCCTGAACCAGTCCGGCGACGACCACCGGCCCTGAATCCATCATCAGGTCGTAACTGGACATCATCCAGGAAGAGACCGCGCTGACCAGCAGGCCCACGAACAACAGGATCCGCACGTCGACCTTGCCGATCAGCCGCCCGACCGTGAACATCGCCACCATCGAGCCGATCCCGCGCGGCATGCTGACGAAGCCCGCGACCATCACCGGGTAGCCCATGACGTTCTGCAGCATCGAGGGAATGATGGCGGAGGTCGCGAACATCAGCACGCCGACCACGAAGCCGAACACAGTTGCTGTCGCGAAGTTCACGTCGCACGCCAGGGCGCGGTCGAACAGCGGCCGCTCGGCCGTCAGCGTGTGGGTGACGAACATCCAGAGCCCGGCCAGCGACAGCAGCGCTTCGGCCCATATCTCGGCCGAGTTGAACCAGTCCTCCCCCGGCCCACGGTCGAGCATGAGCTGAAAACCGCCGACGAACATGACCAGCGAAATAAAGCCGAAGGTGTCGAACCGGACGCGCCGCGGCGCGCCGTCCTTGGACAGGAAGGCGCTGACGCCGGCGAACGCCAGGACGCCTATGGGCAGGTTGATGTAGAAGCACCAGCGCCAGGACAGGTGCTCGGTCAGGAAGCCGCCGAGCGCGGGGCCCAGGATCGGCCCGACGAGCGTGCCGACGCCCCACATGGCCATCGCGCGCCCGTGGTGCTCGGGCGGGTTGATGTCCAGCAGGATGGCCTGGGCGATCGGCACCAGGGCGGCCCCCGCGGCGCCCTGCAGCACGCGAAAGATGACGATCTCGGGCAGGTTCATCGCCAGCCCGCAGAGCATCGAGCTCAGCGTGAAGCCGGCGATCGAGAGCAGGAAGATGCGCTTGCGCCCCAGCCGGTGCACCAGCCAGGCCGAAGCCGGGATCATGATCGCGCTGGCGACGATGTAGGAGGTCAGCACCCAGGTGATCTGGTCCGCCGCCGCTGACAGGCTCCCCATCATGTGCGGAAGCGCGACGTTGGCGATCGTTGTGTCCAGCGTCGTCATCATGGTCGCGCACATGACCGCGGACGTGATGGCGATGCGGTTGGTCGAGCTCACGTCCCCTCCCCGATGACGCGCCCCCTTTTGACGAGCGCATGCGCGTGCGGCGGCCGGCGCGATCATCTCGCCGCGCCACGTCCCGCTCGGTCAGCTTAGCCCAACCGACGCCGATGTCTCGCACTGGCATGCAAGATGAGGCTGCACCGGATCTGCACGGCCCCCGGTCGGCTCCTCCACGTCGGTTCGCTGCTTGCTGGACAGCGGCGCCTTAGCACCGGGACAGCCTCGCCTGCCTGGAGCCCCGCATGCCATCCCGCATCGTCCCGCACCCTCAGCTATGGACTAAGATCGGCCTCGCCCTGGGTCTGGTCCTTCTCGCCGACCTCGTCGTCCACGACAATTGGGCGGGCGCGACGTCGGCGACCCTGGCGGCGGCGGCCGTGCTATCCGTGGCGGTCGCGCACCGAAGGACCCTGCGAAACCCGGTCGCGGCCTGCGCGATGACAGTGGCGGCCGCCTGCGCCTTGCTCCCGTTCGAGCGGCCGAGCCTGCTCGGCTGGCTGTTCTTCTGGATCGCGCTCGCCATCGCCGCGCTCGCGCCCAGGCTGCGTCGCGCAGACGACGCCGCCACCGTGCTCGTGCGGATCGCCGCGGCGCTCTCGCGCGCGCCGCTGGCGCCGTTCCGCGACCTGGACCTCGTGCGCAAGGCGCGACAGCGCGGCGGCGGACGCCAGCCGATCACGGCGGCGAAAGCGGCCGGCCTGTTAGCCTTGCCGTTGGTCGGCTGCGTGACCTTCGCCGGCCTGTTCGTCGCCGCCAACCCAGTGCTCGGCCAGGCGCTCGCCCGCCTGCGCCTGCCGCAACTGGACCTGTTCCGCCTGATCCTCTGGGCCATCTTCGCCATCGGCTTCTGGCTGCTGCTGCGCCCGCGCGTTCGGCCGAGGTTCCTGCGGCGCCTGAAGCCGATCGTCGCCACGGGCCGCGACCGGGCGACTGCGGCATCGGTGGTGCTATCGCTGGCGCTCTTCAACCTGCTGTTCGCCGTGCAGAACGGGCTCGACATCGCCTACCTGTGGAGCGGCGCGAGCCTGCCGACGGGGATGAGCTTCGCCGAGTACGCACACCGCGGCGCCTATCCGCTGATCCTCACCGCCCTGCTCGCCGGCGCCTTCGTGCTGGTCTTCCTGCGCCCGGGCTCGGAGGTCGCCAAGTTCATGGCCGCGCGCGGGCTGGTGATCGCCTGGGTGGCGCAGAACGTCTTCCTGGTCGGCTCCACCGCGCTGCGCACGCTTGACTACATCGAGGCCTATTCGCTGACCCGGATGCGCATCGCCGCGCTGGCCTGGATGGGGCTGGTGGCGGTCGGCCTGGCGCTGATCGGCTGGCGGCTGCTGCGGGGCAAATCCTCCGTCTGGCTGATCAACGCCAACGCCGCCGCCGCAGGGCTGGTGCTGGCCGTCTGCGCGGTGGTCGACCTGGGTGCCGTCGCCGCAACCTGGAATGTCCGCCATGCGCGGGAGCTGGGCGCGAGCGGGGCTGCGCTCGACCTCTGCTACCTCGGAGAGTTGGGGCCGTCGGCCGCGGTCGCCTTGTCGGAGCTCGCCACCCAGCCGCTGCCGCCCACCCTGCAACAACGCATCGCCGACGCCCGCAACGTCGCCGTGGCCGATCTGGCGCAGCGGCAGAACGACTGGCGCCGCTGGACCTGGCGCGGCGAACGCCGGCTGGCCAGAGCCCTGGAAATCGCCGGGCCGCCGGGGTCGGCGGGCTCCAACGGCTGCGAATGGGCGCCTCCAGCTCAGCCGTTGACGCCGCCGCCGCCAGCCGGAACATGAGCCGATGCCCCAGACCGTCCTTGTGGTCGACGACGATCCGCACATCCGCCAGCTGCTGGTGTTCGCCCTGACCAAGGCCGGGCTCACCGCGCACGAAGCGGCCGACGGCGAAGCCGCGCTGGCCGCGGTCGCGGCCACGCCGCCCGACCTGGTCGTGCTCGACATCAACATGCCGAAGCTCGACGGGCTGGAGGTCTGCCGGCGGCTGCGGGCGCAGGGCGACCTGCCGATCCTGTTCCTGTCGTCGCGCGACGAGGAGATCGACCGCGTGCTCGGCATCGAACTGGGCGGCGACGACTATGTGGTGAAGCCGTTCAGCCCGCGGGAGGTGGTGGCGCGGGTCGCCGCCATCCTGCGCCGCGCCCGGTCTGCCGCGCCGCCGGCCGCGACCGTCCTTCGCCACGGCCGTCTCAGCCTCGATGCCGACAGCTGGGCGGCGCTGTGGGACCAGGCCCCGGCCGAGCTCACCGTCACCGAGTTCCAAATCCTGCGGGTGCTGCTCGCCGCGCCGCAGAAGGTGTTCAGCCGCGATGCGATCATCGATCGGCTGCACGGCCCGGGCTTCGCCATCACCGACCGCACCATCGACAGCCACATCCGCAACCTGCGCGCCAAGTTCGCCAGGCTGGGCGGCGGCGACCTGATCGAGACCCGGCCGGGCGTCGGCTATCGGCTCGGGCCCTGCCGCGGCGAGGCGACGTGATCCACGCGCTGAAGGCCTTCGCCAAGCGGCATTGGCCGACGCTTCGGCTCCGCACCATCCTCTTCAGCGTGCTGCTGTTCACCGCCGCCATGCCGGGGATCAGCGCCATCTTCCTGCGGGTCTACGAGAACACCCTGGTGCGCCAGACCGAGGCGGAGCTGGTGGCCCAGGGCGCGGCGCTGGCGGCGGCCGCCGCGGTCGCCTGGCCGGGCGACGTCGAGGCCCCGCCCGACCTGCAGAGCTCCGGCTATTACCGTCCCGAAACCACCACCATCGACCTTAGCCGCAGCGCCCTGCTGCCCGAGCGGCCGGCGGCGAAGCCCGCGACGCGGCCGGCTGATCCCGCCGCCGTCGCGGTGGCCGCCCGCCTCGACCCGGTGATCGCGCGCACCAGCCAAACCACGCTGGCCTCCGTGCTGCTGCTGGATTCCACCGGCGCCGTGGTGCGGGGTCCAGGCGTCAGCGCCAGCCTGGCGGACCTGCCGGAGGTGAAGGCGGCGCTCGGCGGCCATCCGCGCACGGCGCTGCGCCGGCGCGACGACTACCATCCGGAGTATTCCTTCGAATGGCTGAGCCGCGCCGCGGGCATCCGCCTGCACCATGCGCGGCCGATCGAGGTCAACGGCCGCGTCGTCGGCGTGGTCCTGCTGTCGCGCTCGCCCCGCGCGCTGTTCCGCGGGCTCTACGAAGACCGCGGCAAGATCGCGTTCGGCGTGGCGCTAATCTTCGGCGTCCTGGTGGTGCTGTCGGGCTTGGTCTCGCGCGGCGTCACCCGGCCGATCGAGGCGCTGAGCGACGCCTCCCGCGACGTCGCCGCCGGCACGGGCGACGTGCCGCCGACGCCGGCCACCGCCGCCTTGGAGATCCGCGCGCTGTACGAGGACTTCCGCGCCATGGCCGAGCGGATCGAACGCCGCTCCGGCTACCTGCGCGACTTCGCCGCCGCGGTCAGCCACGAGTTCAAGACCCCGCTCACCGGCATCAGCGGCGCAGTCGAGCTGCTGCAGGATCACTTCGACACCATGTCGGCCGAGGAGCGCCGCCGTTTCCTGGACAACATCGCCGGCGACAGCGAGCGGCTCTCGCGGCTGGTCAGCCGGCTGCTCGACCTGGCCCGCGCCGATCTGGCGACGGCCGAGCCGGGCGCTCTGGCCGAGATCGGCGAGCCGCTGCGCAAGGCCGCCGACGCCGTGGCCGGCCCGGGCTTCACCGTCGACTTCGACCTGCCGGGCGATCTCGGCCCCGCGCCCGCGCCGGCCCTGACGCTGGAGACGGTCATCGCCATCCTGCTGCAGAACAGCCGCCAGGCCGGCGCCGGCCGCGCGAAGGTCCTAGCGCGCCGGCGCAAATCCCAGCTGGTGATCTTGGTCAGCGACGACGGCCCAGGCGTCGCGCCGGGAGACCGCGACCGGCTGTTCGAGCCGTTCTTCACCAGCCGCCGGGCGGAGGGCGGCACGGGCCTGGGCCTCCCCATCGCCCGCTCGCTGCTGGCGGCGAGCGGCGGGCGTCTGGAGCTTGTCCCCTCGGCCCAGGGCGCCGCATTCGAGATCTCGCTGCCGCTGAGCTGACCCGTGCACCGCCTCTGCACGGAAACGCCACGGCGCTCGCCGGCGCCGCTGCATCGCCCCGCCGCAAGGTCGGCGCATGTGCAGCTCCCACCCCGATTACCCCGTCAGCTTCGCCCGCGCCCAGGACGGCTGGACCTGGCGCATCACCCTGCCGGAAGGCGCGCCGATCTCAGGTTGGCAAGCCAACCTCGAAACCGCCCGCCGCACCGCCGCCTTCGCCGCCGCGGTGCTAGCCACCCTGGACCGCGCCAGGCGGAGACGGAGGGGATGCTGAGGCGGGCAGCGTGGATGTGCGGGAAGCGGACGCCTCGAATGTCGCTGAAGGGTGGAGGCTGTGTGGAAACGCGGCGGGATTGTCGCGGGAAGCGCGGGATGAGCCGCCGCCTCAGGCTCGCATCGCTGCGATCAGCGGGCGGACGCCGAGGATCGCGATGGCGCGCTTCAGATTGTAGAGCCAGCACCTGCAGGCTCATCTCGCTGGCGACGTTCTTCAGCCGCCTGGTCCTGAAGTGGGTGGCGCCCATCCAGGCCTTTATCGTGCCGAAGACGTGCTCGACGGTCTGTCGCCGGATGCGTATGGCGCCAGGTTCATGATCGAGCCGGCGCTGCATGGCCTCCAGGACCGCCTCGTGCTCCCAGCGGGTGATCCGCCGGACGGCGCGCTGGCGTGCGCTAAGCCGTCTGACGCCAGCGCCCCATGTGCTCGACCGGCGCCGGTCCCCTCGGCCCGATCGCCCTCGCAATCCCAGTTTGCAGTCCCCATATGACTCCCCAGCGCCGTCGGGCGTGTGCCGCCACCGAAGCGGTCGATCCCGCGGGACGCGCGCGCTCCGAGACAGTCGGTACATGCTCATTGCAGCGTCTGCGCTTAGCGTTGTCAGCGCCATTTTCATGCCGACGATTTTTTCCCTTGCCGGCTGGCGGTTAAAGCGATGACCCCATCAGGCTCGGCTTGCCTAGGCAGGGGCGTTCTCCGACCCGGTACACTGAAGGGAGCTCATCATGGCTAAGGCTCAAAAAAGGTCCAACCGGGAGGCAAGGAAGCCGAAACAGCCAAAGGCTACGCCTTCGGCGACGTCACGCCTGGGTCTGGGAGCCACAACGCGGTGAACTCCCCCAAGTCGCGACACCAATGAACGTCTCGTCGTGGTGGCGTGGAGCCTTTCCGGGCGATGCTGAGATCCGAGCGGAGATCTGGAGCCTGGGCACGCGGCATCTTGGACTTCCATTGCAAGGCGCCCTTCGCGAACTCGAGGCGGCGGACCTGCCTCGCGCTCGCGCGCAGTTGCTGAGGGCCTGCGTCCGTGAGCTGAAGCGCCAATGAAGCTCGCGGATCCAGCTGCTCCGCCACCTGCTGCTAACAGGCAGGTCGACAGCTACGCTCAGCAACTTGCGGCGCTGGAAGCTGAACGCAGGACCCGAGACCTCGTTCTTTTCCGCAAGATGCTGCAGTTGCGCGAGCCAATGAACCCTAGTTAGAGCGCGGCTCAGCTTGGTCCGCCCGGCGCAATCGGCTCGCCGAGCTTTGGGCGTGACGTGACCCCCGTTTCTCAATCCGCGGGAGCGAGAGTCCTGGGTGGCGTTGTCAGCGCAAACGGTTCGGAACAGGCTTCGCCCCGCTGCCGCCCCGGTTTTCGGGCAGCAGGCAGCAATCTTCCAAGAAAACCAAGGAGAGACGCGGCCGCCGAGCATCTCCTTCATGTGGCGGAACGACCAAACAAGACGTGAAAACGACCGCACAGTGCGTTTGCCTTGACAGTGCCTCCTCGATGTAGATCGTCACCGGCGGGACGAGGTCGTCGCTTATGGCGCCAGCTCAACGCGCCTGACCCGGCGTCCGCCAGCAGCGGACATCGGGTTCGCTCCGCTTTTCGGACATCCCACTGACGCGCGCGATCTTTGTGTGGGGCCAACCGTCACCATATGGGGCCGAGGGCTCGATAGGCTTCCCCCCGGCATGGAGAATTTCATGAGTTTCACAATCTATGACGCGTCCGCGCCGGTGTTCGTCGCCGCCCTGACCAATATGGAGGCTTGGCTCGACAAGCCGCTTGGTGAAGGAAAGAACGAAAGCGCCTTGGTGGAGGCGCGTCTCGCGCCCGACATGCGCCCCTTCTCCGCTCAGATCCAGATGTCCTCCGACACCGCCAAGGGCGCCATCGCGCGGCTGGCCGGCTTGGAGGCGCCGTCGATGCCCGACACCGAAACCACGTTCGCGGCCCTCAAGGTGCGGTGCCGGCGCACCGTCGACTTCATCCAGAGCGTCGAGCGGTCCGCGTTCGACGGCGCAGAGGATCGCCGGGTGGTCCTGAAATTCCCCAACGGCTTCGGCTACGAGTTCGCGGGCCGCGACTACCTGACCGGCTTCGCCCTGCCGAACTTCTTCTTCCACATCACGACCGCCTACGCGCTTTTGCGGGCGAACGGCGTGAGTGTCGGCAAGCCTGACTTCCTGCAACACCTGGGTCCGCCCAATATCAGCCCGGCGGGGTAGCGCCAATTCCGGACCTTCGCGCCATTCCGGCAAGCGGACGTTCAGAACGCCCCTGGAGGGTCGTTCAGCCCCGTTCGTCCGCCGACGCGAATGTCCGCAGTCTGGAGCGAAGCCAATGTCGGCTTCTGGCGCAAACCACCTACGGCGTTGGGGCGGCGCTCTCGGCGCGACCATTCGCGATTTCAATCTGCCCGAGGGCGGGATCACAGAAGTGCGTAGAGCGTTCGTTTCGTGAGCGCGCCTTGTTCGCGCCTCGGGGCGGGCGCGACCATGAAAATTCCAGTTCGAGCATTGCTGAAGGCGGCTCGCATGGCGCGAAAGGGGCGGCCACTATCCGCAGCGCTGGCACTCCAGGGGCTCCTATTGTCATCACCAGGGCGGTCCCCGAAGCGCGTCAGGTCCAGCTCAAGTCGCGCCAAGCCGGCTAAGCGGCGCTCTTTTTCGAAGCCTGAGGGCGAACGGCGGCCCACTCCAGGCACGTTCGTGGATGGCCGCTACAGCAGTCCCCACGGCTGCGTGGCCTACAAGGTATATACTCCACAGGGCTCGGCTCGTCGCAGGTTACCCCTCGTGGTCATGCTGCATGGCTGTACCCAGTCGGCCACCGATTTCGCGGTCGGCAGCGGCATGAACCGGCTTGCCGACGAGGTTGGCTTCCTCGTCCTCTATCCAGAGCAATCCGCCTCGGCGAACCTGGGCCGCTGCTGGAACTGGCATCGCCCGGGCGACCAGGAGCGCGGTCGCGGCGAACCGGCGATGATCGCGGGCCTGACGCGCCACATGATCACGCTCTGCAAGGCAAATCCATCGCGGGTCTACATTGCCGGCATCTCGGCCGGCGGCGCCGCGGCGGCGATCATCGCGGCGGCTTATCCTGAACTCTATGTCGCAGTCGGGGTTCACTCGGGCCTTGCGCGCGGAGAGGTGAGCACGCTCAGCGGGGCAATCTCTGCAATGCGCAGAGGGGCCGCCGTCGCCAGTGGCAAAACACGGCAGCCGTTGCCGACCATCGTGTTCCATGGCGATCAAGACAACATCGTCCATCCGTCCAACGCTGCCGGCTTTCTCAGTCACTTGATGCGATCCAGCTCGATCCCCCTCAACAGCAGCGAGACCCGAGGGCGGTCGCGCAACGGGCGGGCCTTTACGCGCAAGGAGTATCGACACGGCGCTGGCCCGGTGCTGCTGGAGGATTGGACCGTGCACGGCAGCGGCCACGCGTGGTCGGGCGGTAGCGCGGCCGGGGCGTATACCGATCCTGCCGGGCCGAACGCGTCACGAGAGATGATGCGCTTCTTCCTGAGCCGTAAACGAGCGGTCGCGCGTCGCCGGGGCGGATAGCCGATGTCCCGAGCAGCGGAATGCCGGCTTTCGCACATCCAGCTGAAGGTCGTCTTTCCGGAAGGGCTCGAAAGTCTGCTCATGACGCGACCCGGACGCGAATCTACAGGCGCGGTTGGCCCAGAGCGGCGGGTCATACGTCCCGCAGAGGGCTTTCGACATGCAGGATGTCTTTCACCTGGTGCGCGAGTTCTTCCGCGTCAAAGGGTTTGAGGCAGATCAGGGCTTTCTCTTCCGCAGCCTCGATATTTTCCCGTCGCCCAGTGATGTAGACGACCCGGATCTCCGGATTGAGGGCGCGGGCGCTGGCGGCCACCTCGAAACCATTGGCGCCGGCGCCAAGGTTGATATCGGTCACGAGAACCGAGAAGCTGTTTGGCTCGGCCTCGACGAGGCGCTGGAGCGCTTCCTCGCCCGAATGAGCCGAGAAGACGTCGATTCCGTTGTCGCGAAGCGCCCCTTCCACGCCGTCGGCGATGATGATTTGGTCCTCAACAAGCAGTACATTGTTCATGTGTTAGGGCCCTTTCGGCCTAAAACACACGGACAAAAGTTAAAGTTTCATGCTAGCTAGCGATAATATAAAGTCGTATTTGTGCAACCCATGCGTCATACGGGGCCTATCTAATTAAGTCTCCCCATTCGGCGAGGGCGGCAAAATCTACATCTACTGGGTATGGCTTTCGCCTCGCGAGCCTCCAGGTCACGAGCAGGGGGCCAGCTTGACTGTCCCGTCATCCAGCACGTCCGAAGACTCGGCCCTAAGCCTGACCCTGGCGGTTGTGGTGTCATCGCCGGGCCCCCTCCTGTTGTTGGACGGCGATCTCAACATCGTCGCGGTGAGCCGGTCGTTCGCGGACACCTATGGGATCGACGGCGCGACGGCCGTCGGGCGGCCCATGACCGGCCTTGGGGATGGCGAGTGGGATGTGCCGACTCTCCATACCCTGCTGAAGGCGACGGCGTCAGGCGTCGCCGAGATCGAGGCTTATGAGATGGAACTGCGGCGTCCGCGGCGGAAAACCCGGTGCGTCGTGATCCACGCCCAGCGCCTCGTCTACCTGGATCTCAAGAACGATCGGTTGCTGGTGGCGGCGTCCGACGTGACGGAGGCTCGCGCCGACGCGAAGGTCAGGGATGACGCCCTTCGCCAGAACCTGATCCTGCTCCAGGAGGTCCGTCACAGGGTCGCCAACAGCTTGCAGATCATCGCCAGCGTCCTTCTGCAGAACGCTAAGAAGACCACATCCGAAGAGACGCGCGTTCATCTGAGGGACGCGCACAACCGAGTGATGTCGGTCGCGGCTCTTGAACGGCTGCTCAGCCTTAGCGGCGAGAAGGGGGTGGAGCTACGCGCCTATTTCGAAGAACTGTGCGAGAGCATCGCCGCTTCGATGATCAGCGACAGGGAGCACATCCGCCTGTTCGTCACTGGAGACAGCGGCGTGGTTGATGCGCGGGTCTCCGTGAGCCTCGGCCTCATCGTCACGGAACTCGTCATCAACGCCCTCAAGCACGCCTTTCCGGAGGGCCGCGCGGGCGAAATCAGGGTCGATTGCGGGTTCCGGGGACCGAACTGGACGCTCACGGTGATGGACGATGGCGTCGGGATGCCAAGCGATCCCTCGCTCGTCCGCACAGGATTAGGGACGAGCATAGTCGGCGCGCTGGCGCAACAACTGCACGCGGTGGTGCAGAACTCGGCGGGAAATCCCGGAACCGCCGTGATGATCACCCACACCCAGATCGCGCTGGTCGACGATGGCGAGAGCCCGCAGGACGATGCCGTCGTTCCTGTAGCAAATGTCAAAGGAAGCTAGGATGAGAACCGTAAGGACCTCCACGATCGGCGAGACGCTGCTGATCGTTGAGGACGATATCCTGCCAGCCATGAGCCTCAGGGATGAGCTGCGAGACGCGGGGTTTCATGTTCTCGAACTGACAGAGCGAGTGGAGCAGGCGGTGGCGGCGGCGCTGGATTGCAAGCCCGCCCTTGCCCTCGTGAACATAGAGCTTCATGGCCGCGATGACGGGATCGGACTTGCTCGCGAGTTCAAGCTCATGGGCATTCCCGTGCTGTTCATCAGCGGCCAGCAAGAGAAGGCGCGCTCGGCGAAGGCGGTCGCCATCGGATCGCTCGCGAAGCCCTATCACCCCAAACACATGATCGGCGCGGTTCGCTACCTCTTGCGCCACATCGAGGGCGACGAGTCGCTCCCCCGGCCGGCGGGCTTGGAGGTGTTCGACGACCATCCGAACGGCAACGGGGCAGTGCCGGAAGCCGCATGATACGGCGTCAAGCGGCGCGCTGAACTCGGGCGCTAACGACAGCCCTGCTAGCAGACCTTCCCAGTGTCTACGATGGGTCGTGAGCGGAAATGAGTTCGTGCGCGCAAACGCGACACACGCGCGCACGAAAAAAGCCCGCCTCCCCTCGACAGGGAGACGGGCTCAAGAAGCCACAGACTGGCGCTGATCTTACCCGGCGATGAGTGGCACCACCAGCTCAGCCACTTTCCATAACGCCGCAGCGACCACACCGAGTCCGACCGCCCAGGCTACGACCTTAACCTTCGTCATCTCCAGGGCGGCGACGCGGTCCTCCGGATCGGACACCCGCGCGTCTACGCCGTCGAATTTCATATCGGCATTCCCCCGATGATGCGTGACAGCCCCTTCAAGGTGCTCCAGGCGCTCGGTGAGGAGCCGGGTGATCCCGTCGAGCTTCGCATCGAAGGTGGCCAGATGGGCGTGCAGAAGGTCGGCTGAAAAGGTCATCACTCACCACTAGATCGGTATAATTCGCGCACTAAGCATTTGATGTGGCGTCGTTCTCAATCTTCCTGGCAACTGAGTGCATGGCGAGATTGGACGTAAGCGACTGGGTCGGCATCGGCGCAACGGCAGGCTTCTTCGCCATCTTGGTGTTGATGCAGTGGACGACGAACCGCATCTACGCACGGCGTGAACGGAGGCGAGCTAAAGCCCAGCTTTCTTCACCAGCTCCCGCCGCTTCGTCTCCGGATCAGTTGACTTCAGCCGCTGCGCCGGGCGTTGTCAGCGCAAACGGTTCGGAACAGGCTTCGCCCCGCTGCCGCCCCGGTTTTCGGGCAGCAGGCAGCAATCTTCCAAGAAAACCAAGGAGAGACGCGGCCGCCGAGCATCTCCTTCATGTGGCGGAACGACCAAACAAGACGTGAAAACGACCGCACAGTGCGTTTGCCTTGACAGTGCCCCGACGGGCAATCAGCTAACCGGGCTTGACCCCAATGCCCGATTAGAGAAGCAGAAGTTGGATCGCGTCCAGGATCCGGACATTCACGCTGGCGGTCGGATGGCGTTAGACCACCTTCAGGCCGAGGCTGCTCAGCAAGTTGGCCGCCTGCTGTTTCGAGATCGCGGCGCCCTTGAAGCGGGTAGCGTCCGCGATACGTAGTGCGCCCAGATCGGCGCCGCGCAGGTCCGCATCCTCAAATCGCGCGCCGGTGAGGTTGGTTTCACGCAGATTGCAGGCGCTCAGCACCGCCTCGCGAAAGTCGCAGTTAGCCAGATCGGCGCCTGCAAAGTCGATCGCCTCCAACTCACAGCGGCGGAATGAGATCCCTTGGAGGAAGGCGTCTGCAAGCAGGCAACGCGTGAAGTTGAGTCCAAGGCTCATAACCTCGCGAAACTGCGCGCCGGTGAGCTTACAATCCTGGAACCGCGCGGCTGACAACCGCGCGCCTCGCCATTGCGTGTTGTTCAAGTCGCAGCCGGCGAAGTACGCCTCTGTCAGGTCCGCCGACCTGAGGTTCGCACGCCCCGCCCGGCATTTCACGAACTCACAGCCCTGAAGATCAAGCGCCGAGAGATCTGCGTTGCTGAGGTCCCACCCTACGAAGCGCGTCGGCCCGCTCGGTTCCAGCGCCGCCGCGATCGCCTCCCTTCCGGCGGGAGAGCCCGGCGCCGGCGCTATGCGTAATTCAGTCATGGCGCTCCTTAGCATGAGGCGCTCCGCTCCCTTTCGCCCCTTGTCGCCAGGGACGCGCCCCGCGTTCCGCGATGCACGACCATGCCAGGAGCTGATGTTGGAGCCCGTCCGGAAACCGGACGTTCACCCTGGCAATTCGCAACGGGGGCTAAACGGAGGCTCCGACGATGAGTAAGCTCGACCATGGTGACCGTGACAAGCTGAGCGGACGGCAGTTCGCGTTTCCTAAGCAGCGAAAGGAGCCGCTCGAAGACGCGACCCACGTACGCAATGCCATTGCTCGGTTCGATCAGGTTGACGACGTCAGCGACACCGAACGGGACGAGGCGTGGAAGCGAATCCGGGCCGCGGCGACGAAGTTCGGCGTCCGACTCGAAGAACGTAGCTGGCGCGAACTCGGCAAGTCGAAAGGCTAGGTGCTCAGCCGCATCGGAGTCGCGCCAGGAGCGGACTCGAGAGCCGTTCCAGGATCCCGACCTTCAGCCGCCGCCCCGCGAACGTCCGAACGGCTCGCCTCCAGGCAAACGCCAGCGCTCCCTATGCCGCAGAGGCGTGACGAATAGGCCGCGCCAGATTCCGACATCGGCTCCTCTCCAGAATTCCGCGCTGCACGGAGACGGCCGAACGGCCGTCCGCCTCAGCCCTCGATGATCCAACCGCCGCCGAGGGTGGGGAGTTGGACGCCCTGCAGGATCATCTGCGCGCCATTGGCGAACGTGATCACCGTGTCGGCGCCTACCTGGGCGGCGGCGTACTGGGCGCTCCCATGGACAACGACGCGGTCGCCTTCGCCGAAGTTGAAGTCGGTCACCCGATCGACTCCGGCCTCTCCAGTGATGTGAAACCGGTCGGCGCCTTCGCCGCCGCTCAGCGTGTCGTTTCCGCGGTCGCCGTAGAGCTCGTCGTCGCCCTTGCCGCCGACCAGGCTATCGTCGCCCTGGCCGCCGCGGACGGTGTCGGCGCCCGCGCCGCCGTCGCAGGTGTCGTTTCCGAGGTTGCCGTTTAGGATGTCCGCGTCGTCGCGCAGGTTCGCATCCTCATAGTTGTCGACATAGCCGCCGTGGACGAGATCGTCGCCCTGGCCGCCCAGCACCCAGTCGCCGCCAGCGCCGCCGGAGACGGTGTCGTTCCCCTGGTTGCCGTTAATGTCGTCGAAGTCCTCGCCGCCCGTGACCACGTCGTCCCCCTCGCCGCCGCGCAAGGTGTTGCGAGTGGAGCCGCCGTCCGGCCGGCCCTGGTCGTAGAAGGCGTAGCCGTTGTCGGTGATCGTATCGGCGCCGCCGCCGCCATAGACGACGTCGTCGCCGCCGCTGGTCTCCAGCAACTCACCGCGGTCACTGCCGGTGAAGGTGTCGTTGAAGCTGCCGTCCTGCAGCGCCGTGACGTTGATCAGGACGTCGGCGCCTTCCCCCGTCTGTTGCGGCCCGGCGATCCTGAGATCCACGGTCACCCCGACCGGGGCGTACCAGTACTGTGCGTAATTCAGCCAGCCTGCGACGCCTTCCAGGGTGTCGTCGCCCGGCCCGCCCATGAACACGTCGTCATAACCGTCGCCTCGCAACCAGTCGTTGCCGGGTCCGCCCTCGTAGATGTGGCCCGGGCCCGAAAGAGTGTCGTTCCCGCCTCCGCCCGTGAGGACTTCCGTATCCGGTTGGCCGACCAGATTGTCGTCGGCGTCGTCGCCGTAGATGTGGCTTGACGTGCCCCCCAGCCCGTAGGGTGTTCTGACCACCGTGATCGACATGACAGCCCTCCGCAATCTGCTGGTTGGCGCTCCCAAGCTTAGGCCGGCCGGACTTGGCGCGCCGGCTGATGCGACGAACGGGCGTCTTCTGCGACGAGCGCCCGGAAACCGCGTCCACGCGGGCGAAAATCCGGCACAAGCCCCCCGCCGCACGCCTGCACGGCGTTTGCGCCTCGGCCGCAGATGCCGCACCTTGAGCGTCTCATCAGGCTGGAGGGCCGCCGCGTGGTGAGGGTGAAAGGACTGGCAACTTTCAGAGAGGTCGCTCGAGGCGCAACGGCGCCCGAGCCGATCTTCATGCCGCGCGCCTCGATGCTGCTGGCGGCGATGTTCGCGGTGGCGACGACCGCCTCCACCCAGTTCCTGATGCAGCCCTTCGTCTGGCGGAATTTCTCCGGCCCCCAGATCCTGCTCGGCTGGTCGCTTATCTGGCGCGACCGCCTGGTGGTCGCAGGCGCCATTGCGATCGCGCTGCTGGCGGCCCCTAGGCGCCGGCGGCTGCGCTTCGGCCCGCTGTTCCTGGCCATCGTGGCCGGCGCGCTGGCGGGCGAGAGCGCCGTCGTGTTGCTCGACCCCTTCGGCGGCCGCAACGAGCCGCTCGAGCTACTCGGACGCGCGCTGCAGTGGAGCGTCGTCGGCGCCGCGATCTGCGCCATCCTGGCGCTCTGGCAGCGCAATGAGCTCACCGTGAGACGGGCCCGGCAGGCGGAGCTCGACCGCCTGGAATTGAACCGGCTCCGCAGCCTCGTCGAGATGGAGGGTCTCAGGCGCCAGTTGGAGCCACACTTCCTATTCAACACCCTGGCGACGATCCGCGGGCTGGGCCGCAGCGATCCCGCCGAGGGCCGCCGGCTGCTGTCGAACTTCCTGGAGTACGTCCGCAGCAGCATCGCCACCGCCGACGCCACCTCGACCACGCTGGGCGAGGAGGCGGACATCGTCCGAGCTTATCTGACCATCAATGCGGTGCGCATGGGCGCGCGGCTGGACTTCAGCATCGACCTCGAGCCGGTGCTGCGTAAGCTCCCCTTTCCGCGCCTGGCGCTCGCCACTCTCGTCGAGAACGCGATCAAGCACGGACTTGAGCCCGACCCGAAGGGCGGCCGGATCACCGTCGAAGCTCACCGCGACGGCGCCATGCTCGAGGTCTCGGTAACCGACGACGGAGTGGGCTTCACCGGCGAGCTCGGCAACGGCGTCGGGCTGACCAACGTCCGCCGTCAGCTGCAGTTGCTGCACGGCGGTAAGGCGAGCCTGCTGCTGCAAGAGATCCAACCCAGCGGCGTCCGCGCCACCATCCGGCTTCCGGTGCGTCCGTGACGCAAAACCCGCAGAGGCTCCCCACTTTCACCGCCGGTCAGGCGCTCGCCTGCGGCGCGCTCTGGGGGGTGATCGTCTCGGTGCTCCAAGCTTCCAACGAGGCCGCGCGCGCGCTCGATCTGGACGACTACCTGCAACTGCTCGGGTCGCTGATGATGACCTTCGTGCCCTCGGGGGCGGCGTGGCACCTGGCGCTTCGGTGGATCGACGAGACCTGCGTCGCGATACCCACACTCACGGCGGCGATCGGCGCCTCCATCCTGCTCGCCTCGCTGCTGAACGTCGGCGTCACCCATCTCGAAGGCCGGCTCGGCCTCGCGCAAGGCATGGCCAACATGCTGGGCGGCCAGCCCGAGCTGGACAGCCAGATCCTGCACGTCCTGTGGCTGAACGCCTTCTTCGGCGGTCTCTATAGCGTGGGCTTCGTACTCCATCAGCGCGCCATGCGGCAAAGGCTGGCCCTGCAGGACGTTGAAATCCTACGCTCGCAGTCCGAGGGCCTGCTGCGGCAGGCCGAGCTCGAGCGGCTGCGCCTGCAGGTCCAGCCGCGCCTGCTGCTCGATGTACTGAGCGAGCTGCGCCGCCGCTACGCCGCCCCTACCGCGCCTGCGGAGCCGCTACTCAACAGGGTGGTGGGCTTTCTACGCAGCGCCCGGCCGAGCCTGCGTGAACCGAGATGGACCCTGCGCGACGAGCTCGCGCTGGCCCGCGGCTACCTGGACCTGTGCGACGAGATCGGCTTCCTGGGGCAGCGATGGCGCCTGGCCGCACGCGCCCGGGCGCCGGACGTGGCGTTCCCCTCGCTGATGCTCCTGACGCTGATCGAGCAGATCGGCCGCGCGTCTCCCGAAGGATCCGATATCACGCTGCGCGCCACCTCGACCGCGGACGGCGGCTGCCTGCTGCGGCTATCAAGCTCGCCGCCGCCGAGCGCCGGCTGGCTGAAACCGGAGATCGAGTTCCGCCTGCGCAACTGCCTCTGGGCGGTCTGCGGCGAGCGCGTGGCGCTGATTATGCAAACGGATCGCCGATGGCCGAAAGGGACGCTCGGCCTGCACATCGAGGCGCCGGGAAGCGGCAGTCCTACCGCCCCGGCGGGCGCGTCCCGGAAAAGGGAGAGCTTGGAATGACGCACAGCTTCTTTCGATCACGCAGGTGCGCCCTGGCGGCGGGCGCAGCGGCGCTGGCCGCGGGCGCTACCTGGGCGGTGGCGCAGGACGCCGCCAAGGTTCAGCCGCGCAGCTACCGGGTGGCGCTCGACAATCCGTCGGTGCGGGTGCTCGAGTACCGCGCGGTGCCGGGCCTCGGCGTCTGTGGCCAGGGGCGGCACTACCACCCGGCGCACCTGACCGTCGCGCTGACGCCGGCGCGGGTCCGGGTGCGGGAAGGCGGCAAGGTGTTCGTCGCCGAGAACAAGCCCGGCGACGTGTTCTGGAGCGAGGCCGGATGGCACGAGACCGAGAACGTGACTGGCCGCGAGGTCCGCGCCCTAATCGTCGAGGTCAAGGCGCCGCCGCCAGCGCGGCCTTAGCTGGGCCATGGTCAAGGCGATCATCGCGGAAGACGAACCGCTGCTGGCGGCGGAGCTGCATGAGCTCCTGACGCGCCTGTGGCCGGACCTCAAGGTCTATGGCGTCGCCAAGGACGGCATCGAGGCCCTGGCGATGTTCGAGCGCCACTGGCCCGACGTCATGTTCCTTGATATCCAGATGCCGGGGCTGACGGGCCTGGAGGTGGCGCGGGAGACCGCTGGCCGTTGTCATGTGGTTTTCGCGACCGCCTACGACAGCCACGCGGTCGCCGCCTTCGAGCAAGGCGCTATCGACTATGTGCTGAAGCCCTACGACCGCGATCGCCTCGAGGTCGCCGTCCGCCGCGTGCAACAACGGATGGCCATTCCGCCGCCCTCGCTTGACCGGCTGATCGAGGAGATTGCGCGGATCGCTGCGCCGCGCTCGTACCTGCGCTGGATCAAGGCGTCCAAAGGCCGCGAGACCCAGCTCATCCTGGTGGACGACGTGTGTTACTTTCGCGCCGACGCCAAATACACCAGCGTGTTCACCGCGGGCGGCGAGGCGCTGATCCGCATGTCGATCAAGCAGTTGGCTGAAAAGTTGGATCCGGAGGGGTTCTGGACCATCCACCGCTCGACCATTGTCAACCTCAAGGCCGTTCGGGGTGTTACGCGCGCGTTCGACGGCGGAACATGGCTGACCCTGAAGCATCGGCCCGAGCGCCTGGCCGTGAGCGAGGCGCACCGGAGCCGATTCAAGAACATGTAAGCCTCATCAAGGCTTCGCGATGTGCTCGGTGTCCCAACACCTACGTCCGCCGTATTGGAAGTCTCAGCGCCGCCTGCGAGCGCATTGGATATGCGCCGAATGAGCGGCTGCTTGCCGCCGAGGTTCAATTCTAGATATCGAGGTCAGCCTGAGCCACGTGCGCTCTTCCAGTCCTCGCTAGTTCCCTACGCGCCAGGAGCGGGAGTTGGCCCCCTTCCAAATTCGAGACGATGCGGGGACAGGTGACCCGTCCCCGCAACCGTTAACTCAGCCGGCTCGTTGGGGCCCTGATCATGGTCAGCGACGCCCTTGAGCCAGGCATCGCCGCCTCAGACCTGGGCGAGACCACCGTCAACGAACACCTCGCCGCCGGTCATGAAACTGCTGTCGGCCGAGGCGAGAAAGGCCGCCACCGCGCCCGTCTCACTCGGCTCGCCCACGCGCCCGAGCGGCGTGGTGGCTCCGAGCGCGGCCAACGCCTCCTCGCCCACCACCTCCGTCGCCAGCTCCGTGCGGGTCGGCCCGGGCGACAGGACGTTAACCCGAACGCCCGTCCCGCGCAGGTCCTGCGCCCAGCCCCGCGCGAAGGCGCGGATCGCCGCCTTGGTGGCGCTGTAGACGCTGAACCGCTCCATGCCCATCACGCCCGCCGTCGAGCCTGTGAGAATGATCGAGCCCCCCGCCGTCATCAGCGGCAGCGCCTTCTGCACGGTGAACAGCACCCCCTTCACGTTGACGTCGAAGGTGTGCTCGAACTGCTCTGGGGTGATCTCGCCGAGTGGAGCCAGCGTCCCGGTTCCCGCGTTGGCGAACAGGATGTCGAGACGCTCCCGTTCGGATTTCACCGTCTCATACAGACGGTCGAGGTCGCCGAGATCGGCCACCGACCCACGCACCGCCCGCGCGTTGGACCCCAGCTGCGCCAGCGCCGCATCGAGCGCCTCCTGCCGTCGCCCAAAGATGTAGACGAACGCCCCCTCTTCGACGAACCGCTTGGCGGCCCCCAGGCCGATGCCGCTTCCGCCGCCGGTCACCACCGCCGTCTTGCCGTCCAACCTGCTCATAACGCGCTCCTTGGTTCAGGTTGCACTGAGCTGGCTTTTCGCATACGTAAAGACAAGTATGCACCTTTTCGTAAGTGCCTAGAAATGTCGTCAGAACACGCCCTGTCGCGGGCCGACGCCTGCACGCCCACACTGCCCGGCTTCACGTGCGGGCTCGATGCGACGCTGCGCGTGATCGCAGGGAAGTGGAAGCCGCTGGTCCTCTACTTCCTCGCCCAACGTGGCGCGACGCGCTATGGCGAGCTGCGGCGGGCGGTGCGAGACGCGAGCGACAAGATGCTGATCCAGCAGCTCAAGGAGTTGGAGGCGGACGCTCTGGTGAAGCGCACCGATTACCGGGAAATCCCACCCCGGGTGGACTACAGCCTCACGCCGCTTGGCCACAGCCTCGCTGAAGCCCTCGTGCCGCTCTGCAACTGGGGCACGGAAAACCTAGACGAGGTCAGCCGCGTCTTCGCAAAGCGAGCGGCCGCCAACCGGAAGAAAAGCCAAGCCGCGGCGTCTTGAGCCCCGATTGCGCGCGATTGTCGCGGCTGGCGGCGTATGGTCCACAAGGTCAGCACTGACTCGCGCCATAACCGGAACTTCGCTCCGCTCCGGACTCCGGAAGTTCGCGCAGGGCTCACGAACGGAGCTGACCGCCCCGCGGACGCACACTGGATTTAAATTCCGGCCGCCTCATCCATACCAAGAATACGTTCTGTCGAACCAGAGTCGCTGGTCCACGGTGTGCGGCGAGCGGGCCACCTATCAAATCGCCCTCAGGGCAGCGCTATTGGCGAACACGCAGCTTTCGCGCCGCCAAACACCCGTTTCGTCGCACCATAGGTCCACTCGTCGGCCAACGCCCCCGGGAAGGCGGAGCCGACGGTAGCATCGGCAAACTCGAACCTAGATGCGCAGCGATGATTGACTGCGTCTCGTGGGGTAGTCCACCGGTGGAACAGCAACGAATGCCGCGCGATGGCTTATAACAAAGGCATAAGCAACTTACTTAGTGCAATATCTATTTCATCCAATATATTGCACAACAACCGCCGGTTGGAACCTATCCTCGCGGAGCCGCTTCGCTGCCGGCGACTAGTGCTTTGTCGCTTTTATTTCACTTACGTGACAAGGAAATTTGCGATGGGCAACAGGCGTCAGTCCTCTCGGCGCGCCGCGAGCGCGCGGGCTCTTTCCTGGCTGTTGGCGACGTCGTGTTTGACGTTGGGGAGCGCCGCGGCGCCGCCCGCGAATGCTGCCCCAGGCGCCAACGTAACGACTTACGTCAGCGGCTTGAACAATCCACGGGGACTGAAGTTCGGCCCCGACGGCGCGCTCTACGTCGCAGAGGGCGGCTTGGGCGGGAACACCTCGACGAACGGCCTGTGCAACCAGGTCCCTCCCCCTGTGGGGCCGTACACCGGAAGTCACACCAGCGGGCGCATTTCGCGGATTGGCGGCAATCACGTTCGCACGACCGTGGTCGACAACCTGCCCTCGAGCCAGACCAGTCCGGCGCTCAATTCGTTCGTCAGCGGCGTCGCCGATGTCGCCTTCGTGGGCGGCACGCTCTACGGCCTGCTGGCCGGAGCGGGGTGCTCACATGGCGTGACCAGCCTTTCCAACGGCGTCGTGCGGATCAATCCGAACCACAGCTGGACGCTCATCGCCGACCTCAGCGCGTATCAGAAGGCGCACCCCGTGGCGCAACCCTTCGAGGTCGATTTCGAGCCGGACGGGACCTGGTACAGCATGATTGCCGTCAACGGCGAGCTTTACGCACTCGAGCCCAACCATGGCGAAGTCGACAAGGTGACGATCGGCGGCGCGATTAGCCGCGTCATCGACATCTCCGAGAGCCAGGGTCACGTCGTGCCGACGGCGCTGGCTTATCACGGCAACTTCTACACCGCCAATCTCGGCGGCTTCCCGCAGGCGATCGGTAGTTCCAAGGTCTGGAAGTTCACGCCAAGTGGCCAGATCAAGGGGGTGGAGAGCGGGTTCGACATGGTGTTGGGGCTGGTGTTCGATAACCGAGCCCGGATGTACGTGCTCGAGACCGCCGCCCAAAGCCCGGCTCCTGCGCCGAACAAGGGACGGATCACACGCATCGATCCAGGCGGTGCGCGCAAGATCATCGCTGACGGCCTGCTCTTCCCGACCGGCATGACGCTTGGTCCCGACGGTAATCTCTACGTCTCGAACTTCGGTTTCGGGGGCGGCCAGGGCGATGGATCGGTTCTGAAAGTCGAGTTGACGGACTGACTTGGCTGCGGACCTGCTAGCGCGGCGTCCGCAGTCGCCTCACCGCCGAAGAGCGCCACGACCGGACGTTGGCTTGCTTCCGGTTTCCGGACGTTCGCGCCGCCGCCGAACGGGGCTGAACGACCCATCGCGGACGTTCCCAGGTTCTGCTCCGAGCCTCCCGAGGGTGGCTCACGCATCATGACGAACGAAGACACCTCACCTCCAGCCATGAATGCCCCGCCTCTGGGCGGCGAGAATGTTTGCATAGCCAACATTGCGCCTGTTCGTATCGGTTTTGGACAAGGGGAGCGAAGCATAATTGACGCAGACCGCCGCCAATCATAAGACGCAGTGATGGGGGCGCATATCCGAGAAATCGATGGGTTGCGAGCAATCGCGGTGCTTCTGGTCCTGGTGACTCACTGGATGCCAAGCCTAGTCATGGAAATACCGGTTGGCCGATTCGGTGTTCGGTTGTTTTTTGTGATTAGCGGCTTCCTGATTACAGGCATCCTTCTCGGATGCAGGGAAAAATCCGCGGATCTTAGTTGGTCTATCTACGCGTTCTACGCTCGCCGCTTCCTTCGGATCTTCCCGCCGTACTACTTGGTGCTCGCATTAAGCGCACTTCTGATCGCGGGTGCCGCAGGTAGGTCGCTTCTGGCGCACGTCGTCTACGCCTCAAATATCCTTTTCGCGATTAAGGGGGTGTGGGGCAGCGCATTCGACCACATTTGGTCGCTCGCGGTCGAAGAACAGTTTTACCTCATCTGGCCATTCGTCATCTTGTTCTCGCCTCGCCGCGTCATCGGGCCAGCTGTGGTGGCTCTGATTGTGGCGGGTCCGGCTTTCCGCGCAATCATGGTGGGTCTCGATGCCAATGCGATTGCCACTCGCGTCCTCCTGCCGGGCTGCCTGGATACGCTGGCGCTAGGGGCGCTTCTGGCGGTTCTGCAATGCCGTGGGCTTGAAATTGCAGGTGGAGTGCTATCAGCGCTTGGGGTGGTCGGTGCCGTTGGCTTAACGGCCACGTGCATCGTTGGTCTCAGGTCGGACGACGCCGCATTTGTGCTTATCTGGCAGGACACCTTCGTCGGCTTGGCGTCATTCGCGGTTCTCGCAGCGGTGACGCAGTGGAACTCGCACACTGCCTTTGCACTTCTGCGCTGGAAGCCTGCGGCGCAGCTAGGCGTAATTTCATATGGCGTCTACCTCTACCACGGGCTCACGTCTGCGCTCCTCCATCAGGTCGGTCTGCATGGCCTTCTGCATGCCGCCATGGCTTTTCCGCTCACGCTTGGCGTAGCCTTCGTCTCCTGGCGATACTTCGAGCTCCCGATCAGTCAACACAAGCGGCGCTTTCCGTATCTGAAGCCCATGCCGGACAACGTACAGTTGCAGACTGCGGCTTAGGTGTGCCGACGGGCATTGATGGAGGTTCGACTTCCACCCCAGTCGGACGTCGGGAAGGTCTGTTTGCGGACCGAGGATCCCTGCTACGACCTTTTGCGGCGATAGGCGGTTCGCAGACCACCCAGCCCATTGTTCCGCCGACGGTCACGAGCAGGCTTAGGCTAACTAGTGCGTCCGGAATATCTGAGCGGTCAGGCCACCAAGCTCCTCTGGTCGCCGCTACCGTTCCGCCGGTTATTACCACGAAGGCAAGCAGACACACGGCCAGGGTCGTCCCTACCCCAAACAGGGCAGCCGCATACCACGTGCGATAGCTGCGACGATGCAGATACGCCCAGCCGGGCGACGCGAGCGCCAGCATCACGGCCGACGCGACAGAGCCGTACCCAAAGTCGATTAGGAACCCTTTAAGGCTCGGCGACACTCCCCAGGCATAGTGAAACGCGGCCAAGGCCAAGCCCCCGGCCAGTGAACCGGCTAGAAGCGCTACGCCGATGCGCCGGGAGGTGGTTTCGTACTGGTTGGGCATCGGCTTGGCTAAATTCGCGCGGGGATGGCGATCCGGCAAACTTACTCCTTGTGCGTGAATGACGAGTTTCCACCCCCAAGCGACCTTGGCAAGGTCCGCTAATCGGCCCAGCCGCTGAAGGTCTGGAAACCGGCGGCGATCCCGAGACCGTTCGCGACCCTGAGCGGACCTTGGGGCGCCAGCGCCAGAGGGAGCTAGCGCGAGGCGCTTTCGGTCGTCACCGTGTCATCTAGATCTTGAGCATATCGCCGGACGATGCGGTCGAGACACCAAAGCTCTGCAAGTCGCCCTCTGCGGCGGGTCTCCAAGTACGCAATCGCCATCCCGTCATCGACGGTTTCGAACGCGTCGGCCGCAGTAATATGGCCGCGTTCGATGAAGTAAATCCTGTATTTGTGCATGAGCGTTAGACCTTACGTCGTGAGAAGCCATGGTGGCCAAAAACTCTCGTGCAGGCTCTGTACGACTCGCCGCTGCCTGCGCCTTTTCACCGCCTAAGGAACCCCCAATTGCGGCTCTTGCGTCGGCCGCTCCTTGAGCGTGGATACTCGGGAGATGAGGGAGACTGCCGTGCCAGGATT
>Ga0207650_10000138_pt1 | contig 88802 bp, 75 predicted proteins | sample KBSS63metaG_FD_184325 | JGI IMG/M metagenome (GOLD analysis project Ga0207650, IMG submission 184325) | Switchgrass rhizosphere microbial communities from Kellogg Biological Station, Michigan, USA - KBS S6-3 metaG (SPAdes) (version 2) | ecosystem: Host-associated > Plants > Roots > Rhizosphere...
GTGTCGATGCGATTGCGTCGAAGTAGTTGGCGCCGTGTTGGGTCAACCATTCGACGAAGGCAGCGATGTACTGGCCTAGTGGGATTTTCTGTTCAGTCAGCATGGTAGTGAATGTCCACATGCGAAGAGGGAAACGTCCCGGGCCAGCGCACCGGCCCGGGGTCAGCAGGTATTACTTGGCGAGGTAAGCTTTGACTGCATCGAGCCCTGGTTTGCCATCAACGGTGGTGACACCGGCGAGCCAGGTGTCGAGCACTTGCGGGTTCTTTTTCAGCCAGGCCTTGGCGGCGGCGTCGGCCTTCATTTTGTCGTCCAGGACGTTACCCATCAGCGTGCTTTCCATGTCCAGCGTGAACACCAGGTTTTTCAGCAACTGACCCACGTTGCTGCATTCCTGGGTGTAGCCCTTGCGGACGTTGGTGTAGATGGTGGCCTGACCGTAGTTGGGGCCGAACGAGTCGTCACCGCCGGTCAGGTACTTCATCTTGAAGCGGGTGTTCATCGGATGCGGTTCCCAGCCCAGGAACACGATGGCCTGGTCGCGCTTGGAGGCGCGTTCGACCTGGGAGAGCATGCCGGCTTCGCTGGACTCGACCACCTTGAAGCCGGCGGTTTTGAGGCCGAAGGCGTCTTTGTCGATCAGCGTCTGGATGGTGCGGTTGCCGTCGTTACCTGGCTCGATGCCGTAGATCTTGCCACCCAGCTCATCCTTGAATTTGGCGATGTCGGCGAAGTCTTTCAGGCCTTTGTCGTACAGCGCCTGTGGGACCGCCAGGGTGTACTTGGCGTTCTCCAGGTTGGCGCGCACGGTTTCCACGGTGCCCGCATCACGGTACTGCTTGATGTCGTTTTCCATGGTCGGCATCCAGTTGCCGAGGAAGATGTCCATGTTCTTGCCGTCAGCCAGTGACTTGTAGGTCACCGGTACCGAAATCATCGTGGTGCGCGGCTTGTAGCCCAGGCCCTTGAGGATTTCGCTGGTGGTCGCGGTGGTGACGGTGATGTCGGTCCAGCCGACATCGGAGAAGTTGACGGTCTTGCACTGTTCCGGTTCTGCAGCGTGCGCCATGACTGGCAGACTCAGCATGGCGGCCAACAACAACGAGGGTGAACCTTTCATCTGGGTAGACTCCTGTGTTTTTTCTGGCGGCCTTCGCCGCGCTTTATAAGTGTTGCGGTTGGAGCGTGCGACAACAGCTCTGCCACGGTGCCTTGCAAACGAGTCGAGACTGATCATGTACCAGTGAAAATCTGACGCCTACAGGGTGCGTCGTATCCAGTACAGGGAGGGTCGTATCCAGTGTTGGTGACGTCGTTTACAGCTTTTTCCCAAGGTAAAACCACGGGATTTGCTCATCTTCACCGCAAAAAACGGCCAAAAACAGTGTTCGCACGCTAGCGACGCTGGTGAGCATGGATGCGTCGGTGTGAGACGCCGTGACGGCAGATAAAACCTTGATGATGCTGCCATCTGGGCCTGTAGCTCGCGTAACCCTTTCTTGATCCCAATTTCGGCGCCGGCTGTCCATATCCTGCGTTGCTGCTCCTCGCCATAGCGGAGCTATGACTCGTCGCAGCGCCTTGGCTATGAACAGCCGGCATCCGAACTTGGGCTCAATAAAGGGCCACGCGAGCTACGAGCGTAGCAGCTCACTGTTGCCCGGCCCGTGCTTATCGAGGAGTTCCACGTTAATGGCTATCAGCGTTTTCGACCTGTTCAAGATCGGCATCGGGCCTTCGAGTTCTCACACCGTCGGCCCCATGCGCGCCGCGGCGTTGTTCGTCCAGGCACTGCGTGGGCGCGAATGGTTGGAACAGGTTCGGCGTGTCGAAGTTCAGCTGTACGGCTCATTGTCGGCCACCGGCATCGGCCATGGCAGCGACACCGCCACCATCATGGGCCTGATGGGCGAATGGCCGGACGCGATCGACCCCTCGCAAATCGGCCCACGCATCCATACCCTGCGCGAAACCGACACCCTGCTGCTGGACGGGCGTTTGCCGGTGCCGTTTGTGTGGGCCCGGGACATGCGCCTGCTCGATGAAAACCTGCCGTTCCATCCCAACGCCATGACCCTGGTGGTGTATGGCGATGACGGTGAGCTGCACCGCGACACTTACTACTCGGTGGGCGGCGGTTTTGTGGTGGATGAAGCCCAGGCCCAAAGCGGCGTGGCGGACATGGACCGCACCGAACTGCCCTATGACTTTTCCAGCGCCGTGGAGCTGTTGCACCTGTGCAAGACCCACAACCTGCGCGTCGCCGAGTTGATGCTGGCGAATGAAAAGGTCTGGCGCTCCGAAGAAGAAATCCGCAGCGGCTTGATGAAACTCTGGCGTGCCATGCAGGACTGCGTGGAGCAGGGCCTCAAGCACGAAGGCATCCTGCCTGGTGGCCTGAACGTGCGCCGTCGCGCGGCCAAGTTGCACCGCAGTTTGCAAGAGCTGGGCAAACCCAATGTGATCGGCTCGACCCTCAGCGCCATGGAGTGGGTCAACCTGTTCGCCCTGGCGGTCAACGAAGAAAACGCCGCCGGTGGGCGCATGGTCACCGCACCCACCAATGGCGCGGCGGGCATCATCCCGGCGGTGCTGCACTACTTTATGAAGTTCAGTGAAGAAGTCACCGAGGCCAACGTGGTCGACTACCTGCTCGGCGCGGCGGCGGTAGGGATCCTGTGCAAGAAGAACGCTTCGATCTCCGGCGCCGAAGTCGGCTGCCAGGGTGAGGTGGGTTCGGCGTGCGCGATGGCTGCGGCGGGGCTCGCGGAAATCCTGGGCGCCACGCCGGAGCAACTGTGCAACGCCGCCGAAATCGGCCTGGAACATAACCTCGGCCTGACCTGCGACCCGGTGGGCGGGCTGGTGCAAGTGCCGTGCATCGAGCGCAACGCAATCGCGGCGGTCAAGGCGATCAACGCCGCGCAAATGGCCCTGCGTGGCGACGGCCAGCACTTTATCTCCCTGGACCGGGTGATCCGCACCATGCGCGATACCGGCGCAGACATGCATGACAAGTACAAAGAGACGTCGCGGGGTGGCTTGGCGGTCAGCGCGGTTGAGTGCTGAGACCGGGTCGCCTGCATCGCGGTGGTTCAGGCGACACTGCTCATAAAGTGAACACCCAAGCCAAAAGCGCCACCTTTTAGCGCGTCGCAAACAGATAAGTAGCTCCCAAACGATTTCCCCTCGACCTTCTGTCGCCCGTGCTTTGGGTGACAGACCCGTCCCACATCACTCAAAGCGCCTTCCCACAAGTGCTACCGATCTGCTCACGCACTGTGGCGAGCCTGCTCCTACGTCGTTTTCAGGCTATATCCCGCACATCCCGCGCGGGCTTATATAGACGCGTCAACAGGTCGTTTTCAGGATTTATTGAATACGCATTCAATTTTAGGCACGGCATTTGCTCTATCCATTCAAAGCCTCTCTTCTTTACAGATGAAGAGCGCAATAACAAGAGCCTCGCCTGAGGCCATCACCCGCTTTGTGTGAGGAGATACCGCGATGACGTCGTTCAACTCAGGGGCCCAACCCCAGAACCGTGCGCCTCAATCCATCGGCTTTTTGCTGCTGGACAATTTCACGCTGATTTCCCTGGCGTCGGCAGTCGAACCGCTGCGCATGGCCAACCAGTTGTCCGGTCGCGAGCTGTATCGCTGGACCACGCTGAGTGTGGATGGCAACCAGGTCTGGGCCAGCGACGGTCTGCAAATCACTCCCGATGCCTCCATGCACAAAGCCCCGGTGCTCGACACCGTCATCGTATGCGGCGGCGTGGGGATCCAGCGCACCGTCACCCGTGAACACGTGTCGTGGCTGCAAAGCCAGGCGCGCCAGTCCCGTCGCCTCGGCGCGGTGTGCACCGGCAGTTGGGCCCTGGCCTGCGCCGGTCTGCTCGACGGATTCGATTGCAGTGTGCATTGGGAATGCCTGGCCTCGATGCAGGAAGCCTTCCCCCGTGTATCGATGAGCACCCGCCTGTTCACCCTCGACCGCAACCGCTTCACCAGCTCCGGCGGCACTGCGCCGCTGGACATGATGCTGCACCTGATCAGCCGCGACCACGGTCGTGAACTGTCGGCCGCCATCTCCGAGATGTTCGTGTACGAACGCATCCGCAACGAACAGGATCACCAGCGCGTGCCGCTCAAGCACATGCTCGGCACCAACCAGCCGAAGCTGCAGGAAATCGTCGCGCTGATGGAAGCCAACCTGGAAGAGCCGATCGACCTGGACGAACTGGCGGTGTACGTCGCCGTGTCGCGTCGCCAGTTGGAGCGCCTGTTCCAGAAATACCTGCACTGCTCACCGTCGCGCTACTACCTCAAGCTGCGCCTGATTCGTGCACGGCAGCTGCTCAAGCAAACGCCGATGTCGATCATCGAAGTGGCGTCGGTGTGCGGGTTTGTGTCCACGCCGCACTTCTCCAAGTGCTACCGCGAATACTTCGGCATTCCGCCACGCGATGAGCGCGTGGGTTCCAACACTGCCCAGCAGGTGGCGATGATGCCGATTCCGCAGGCGCTGGTGCTGGCGCCGTTGGCGGGGCCGATGTCGGCGTTGAGCCAGGCGCGCAATGAGTCGACGTTTGCCAGCGTAAGGCTTTAAACCGAGTTGACCGCATCGCAGGCAAGCCTCCTCCCACACTGGACCATGGACGGACGCGGTCAAGTGTGGGAGGGGGGCTTGCCCCCGATAGCGATCTGTCAGGCGCCAGAGTTCTGCTTGAACTGCATCAACGCCGGCAACAGCTGCTTATCAATCGCCTGACGCACCGCCGGCAAAATCGTCGCGCTACTGGTGTACATCTGCTCAACCATGCCCTTGAGCGCCTTGGCCCGTGCTTCGCTCAAGCCGCGCACGGCGCACTCGCAGGCCTGTTCGGCGCTGGCGCCGCTGGACACTTCGAAACCCAACGAGCGCAGTTGGTCCAGCAGGTCATTCTGGTCAATCAAATCCGCGTGCATCATGACGTTTATCCTGTGAGGGGAGCGGGATCTGAGCTGGATTCTGGTAGCCGCCCAGGCACGCGGCAAGGGCAGAATGCGCGAATGCCTCGGATGGCTATGAGCGTGTCGTTTTCGGGCCATGTACCGAACGCACTTACCGGCACACTGAACCCAGGCCCACAGCTTGAAGGTTTGGTCACCCTCGGGATGTACAGCTCACACAAGGCACCTCTGCCCCGATCCAGTCACGGCTGGATCGGGGCTTTTTTTGCCGGTAAACGGATGGCCCGGCCGAGCAGGGCAGGCCTTGGCAGGTCGGCTTGTTCAGCGCTGATGGCGTTGAGTCTTTCCAGCGTAGCCTCACTGAACGGCGTGGCATGCGGCCCGGCAAGGTCGACGTGCAACAGCATCTGCTCATTGCCCGCGAGGGACTTCCCATCACCCGCCAGGTGCAGGCTGTGATAGAGGTGCAGGCGCTTGGCGTCGTGGGCGATCAGTTGGGTATGTACCTCAACCTCGGCGCCGAGTTTCACTTCGTGCAGGTAGTTCAGGTGCAGCTCCAGGGTGAACAGCGAGTGGCCGCTGGCTTCGCGGTTGTCGCTGTCCAGGCCCAGGGTGTCCATCAGCGCGTCGGTGGCGTAGCTGAAAATCAGCAAATAGAACGCGTCGCGCAGATGGCCGTTGTAGTCGACCCAGGCGGGCTGGATTTTTGTGGTGTAGGTGGTCAATGCAGGCATGAGTCCGTACTCGGTCGAAGGTGGGAGGGAGCAAGCCCCCTCCCACAGGGTTATTCAGCGAAGCTCATGCCGTGCTTGGCTTTGGTGGTTTTCACCGCCTCCAGTACCGCCAGCAGGCAATCATCACGATAGCGCTCCAGCGCCGAAATGCTGTGCGTGCCCAACTGGTCACGGGTGCCATCGACCACCTCGTCGATCAATTTGTCGGTCAGTTCCGGCGCCGGCAAATAGGTCCACGGCAACTGCAACGCCGGGCCGAACTGCGCCATGAAGTGGCGCATACCCGCATCACCGCCCGCCAGGGTGTAGGTGAGGAAGGTGCCCATGAACGACCAGCGCAACCCGGCGCCAAAGCGAATGGCATCGTCGATTTCGCCGGTGGTGGCCACGCCGTCATTGACCAGGTGCAGCGCCTCGCGCCATAGCGCTTCGAGCAGGCGGTCGGCGATAAACCCCGGGACTTCCTTGCGCACATGCAGCGGGCGCATGCCGAGGGATTCATACACCGTGATCGCCGCCTGGATCGCCTCCGGTGCGGTATTTTTACCGCCCACCACCTCCACCAATGGCAGCAGGTAAACCGGGTTGAACGGGTGCCCGACCACACAGCGTTCCGGGTGGGTCGAACCCTCATAGAACTCGCTCGGCAACAGGCCCGAGGTGCTCGAACCGATCAACGCATTCGGTTTGGCCGCTGCGCTGATCTTGCCGTGCAGTTCCAGCTTCAGCTCCAGGCGTTCGGGGGCGCTTTCCTGGATGAAGTCGGCGTCTTTTACGCACGCCTCAACCGTCGCCACAAAGCGCAGGCGGTCCTGGGACGCGCCGGGCGCCAGGCCCTGTTTCTCCAAGGCGCCCCAGGCATTGGCGACGCGTTTGCGCAGCGCCGCTTCGGCGCCGGGGGCCGGGTCCCAGGCCACTACATCCAGGCCATGGGCCAACGCGCGGGCTACCCAGCCGCTGCCGATGACACCGCTGCCGAGGGCGGCGAAGGTTTTGATTTCTGTAATAAAGCGCATGGCACATTCCTAAAGAGTTCGGTGATCCCCTGTGGGAGGGGGCAAACCCCCACATTTTTAGCCGCGTTTGGTCAGGCCCATCCTGATTCGGCCTTCGGCCGGGCTCAGCACCCGCGCGCCCAACCGGCTGAGGATTTCCCCCGCGCGTTCCACCAGTTGACCATTGGTGGCAAGCACGCCCTTGTCCAGCCACAGGTTGTCTTCCAGGCCGACCCGCACGTTGCCGCCCAGCAGCACCGCCTGCGCCGCCATCGGCATTTGCATGCGGCCGATGCCGAAGCCGGCCCACACCGCGTCGGCGGGCAGGTTGTCGACCATGGCTTTCATGGTGGTGGTATCGGCCGGCGCGCCCCATGGGATGCCCAGGCACAGTTGGAACAGCGGGTTGTCCAGCAGGCCTTCCTTGATCATCTGCTTGGCGAACCACAGGTGGCCGGTGTCGAAGATTTCCAGCTCGGCCTTTACGCCCAGTGCTTGGATGCGTTTGGCCCCGGCACGCAGTTGCGCCGGGGTGGACACGTAAATGGTGTCGCCATCGCCGAAGTTCAGGGTGCCGCAGTCCAGCGTGCAGATTTCCGGCAGCAGTTCTTCGACATGCGCCAGGCGCGTCAACGGGCCGACCAGATCGGTGTTGGGGCCGAACTCCATCGGGTTCTCGCCGCCACCGATCTCCAGGTCGCCACCCATGCCGGCGGTCAGGTTGACGATGATGTCGATGTCGGCCTCGCGGATGCGCTCCATCACTTCGCGGTACAGCGCCACATCGCGGCTGAACCTGCCGGTTGCGGGGTCGCGCACATGGCAATGGACCACGGTGGCGCCGGCCTTGGCCGCTTCAACCGCCGCTGCGGCGATCTGTTTGGGGGTGACCGGCACGTGCGGGCTTCTGCTGGTCGTGTCGCCAGCACCGGTGAGTGCGCAGGTGATGATGACGTCGTGGTTCATGAGTCGGTTCCTTACAGGCGTGGTGGTGCCGTTCGCAGCCGTACTAGGCTGCGAAGCGGTGATTCAAAAGGGTTATTGGCGGGTCAATTGCAGGTTTGCCGCGGCCGGTTTGCCATCGAAGGTGGTCACGCCTTCCAGCCAGCGCGCCTGGTCTTGCGGGTGCTCCTTGAGCCACTGCCTGGCGGATTCCAGGGCATCTTTGTGATCCAGCAGCGGCTGCATCATCCGGCTCTCGTCGGCGGCGGTGAAGGTCAGGTTGGTCAGCAGTTTATGTACGTTGGGGCACTGTTCGGCGTAGGTGGGCGATGTTACGGTCCAGACGGTGGCCATGCCTTCGTTCGGGCCCAGGGCGTCTTCGCTGCCGCTGAGGTAGGTCATCGCGACGTTGACGTTCATCGGGTGCGGCGCCCAGCCGAAGAACACCACGGCTTCCTTGCGGCGCACGGCGCGGTCCACGGCAGCGAGCATGCCGGCTTCGCTGGACTCCACCAGCTGGAACTTGCCCAGGCCGAACTGGTTCTTGGCAATCATCGCCTTGATCTGCGTATTGGCGCCCGAACCTGGCTCGATACCATAGATCTTGCCGCCCAGTTCTTTCTCGAAGCTGGCGATGTCGGCGAAGGTCTTCAGGCCCTTGTCGGCCAGGTACGTGGGCACGGCGAGGGTGGCGCGGGCGTCTTGCAGGCTGGGTTTGTCGAGAACCTTGACCTGCTTGGCATCGACGAAGGGGCTGATGGTCTGGGTCATCAGCGGGTTCCAGTAGCCCAGGAACAGGTCCAGGCGCTGGTCGCGGATGCCGGCGAAGATGATTTGCTGGGAGGCGCTGGTCTGTTTGGTCTGGTAGCCGAGGCCGTCGAGCAACACTTGGGTCATGGCGCTGGTGGCGATGACGTCGGTCCAGTTCACCACGCCCATGCGCACATTCCGGCAGGATTGCGCGTCGGCGGCGAATACGCTGGTGCTCAAGATGGCGCTGGCGCTGAGTGCGAGCACGCAGCGGCGGATCAGTCGGTTCATGGTGGGGCCCTCGGCAGGTCGTTATTGTGGGGTCCGGCGTCTTTGTGCGCCGTGAGGCCAAGTTACGTACCTTCGCAGCCGACAAAACGCACGGCGGCGACCGGCTCTTGCACTGGAGCGACCTGTCCCCTTGAATCCGCGGGTGAACGGGAGTATCACAGTGCCACGCTGCCCGTATGACGAGAGCGCCACCATGTCCCAGGATTTCTACTTTCTGCTGATGCCGGGGTTCTCGGCCATCGGGTTTATTTCCGCGCTGGAACCGCTGCGGGTGGCCAACCGTTTTCGCGGCGAGCTGTACCGCTGGCATGTGTTGAGCGCCGACGGCGGCGCGGTGCTGGCGAGCAATGGCATGTCGGTCAACGCCGATGCCGCGCTGGAACCGCTGAAAAAAGGCGCGACCTTGCTGGTGGTGGCCGGCTTCGAGCCGTTGCAGTTTGCCACCTCCGCGCTGGAGCACTGGTTGCGGCGCCTCGATCACGACGGCGTGACCCTCGGGGCCATCGACACCGGCGCCTGCGTGCTCGCCGAAGCGGGCCTGCTCGATGGCCATCGCGTGACCCTGCATTGGGAAGCCATCGACGCGTTCAAAGAATCTTATCCACAGCTGACGGTGACCCAGGAACTGTTCGAGATTGACCGTCGCCGCATCACCTGCGCCGGCGGCACGGCGTCCATCGACCTGATGCTCGACCTGATCGCCCAGGCCCACGGTTCGGAGTTGGCCATTCAAGTGTCCGAGCAATTCGTGCTCGGCCGTATCCGCCCGCGCAAAGACCATCAGCGCATGCAGATCGCCACGCGCTACGGCATCAACAACAAAAAACTGGTGCAGGTGATCGGCGAAATGGAACAGCACACCGAACCGCCGCTGAGCACGCTGGCGCTGGCTGAAGCGATCAAGGTTACCCGGCGCCAGTTGGAGCGCTTGTTCCGTCTGCATCTGAACGATACGCCGAGCAACTTCTACTTGGGCCTGCGCCTGGAAAAAGCCCGGCAACTGCTGCGCCAAAGTGACCTGAGTGTGCTGGAAGTGAGTATTGCCTGTGGGTTTGAGTCGCCGTCGTATTTCACGCGCAGTTACCGAGCGCGGTTTGCCAAATGCCCACGGGAGGATCGGCGACGGGAGGTGGTTTGACGGGCGATTATAGTCAATTATACTCAGCGCTATAATTTATAGCGTTTTGAATAATTGAGTATAAAGCCATGTCCAAGCACAGCGGTTTTGTGTTCCGCCGTCCCGCCCTGGCAAGCAGCATTGCCGATGGTCTGGTGGGCGCCGGTATTCAGGATTTCACCTCCGGGCTGTTCCTTGCGGCGCCGCGTCGCACCGGCAAAAGTACATTTTTGCGCGAGGATCTGATCCCTGAGTGTCAGCTGCGAGGTTGGCTTGCCGTGTACGTCGACCTGTGGGCCGACAAAGACAAAGACCCGGCGGAGTTGATCGCCAGTGCTATTGCCGCCGCCCTGGTGCCCTATGAAAAAGGCATTCGCAAACTGGCCAAGAACATTGGCATCGAGAAACTGAGCTTTCTGCGTACCTTGTCCTGGGACTTCAGCAAGCCCCAATTGCCCGTCGGCGCGACGTTGACCCAGGCCTTGGAGTTGCTGCACAGCGCTGCCGAAAAACCCGTGGTGCTGGTGATTGACGAAGCGCAGCACGCGTTAAGCAGCGATTCGGGAATCAACGCGATGTTCGCGCTCAAGGCCGCCCGGGATCAGCTCAACCAAGGCCGTGACGAGGACGGCAGTGGCTTGCACCTGGTGTTCACCGGCTCCAACCGCGACAAGCTGGCCCATCTGGTCCTGGGCAAAAGCCAGCCGTTCTTTGGCTCCAGCATCACGCCGTTTCCGCTGCTGGGCAAAGCGTTCACCCAAGCCTACACCGCGCACCTTAATGCCCACCTGGCCACGACCAACCAGTTCAAGGCGGCGGATATCGACGACGCCTTCGAGCTGGTCGGCCGCCGCCCCGAGATGCTGCGCACCATCATCGGCGAGGTCGCCTTGGAGTTGGGCGAGGCGAGCAATCTGGGCGAATTGCTGCACAGCCGCGCCGAATTGCTGCGCGCCGGTGTATGGACCGAATTCGAAAGCGCCTGGAACGCGCTGACCATCCCGCAGCGTGCAGTGCTGCAGGTGATGGTGGAGCGCTTGCACGGCAATCAACCCTTTGCGCCGTTTACCGACAGCACCATTACGGCGGTCAGCAAGGCACTGGAGGATATGGGCAGCGATGTGGTGCCGGGTACCCAGACTATTCAGGCCTGTATCGATGCCTTGCGTGACAAGGAATTGGTATGGAAGTCGAGCCGGGGCGGCTACGCGCTGGAAGACAAGGCGTTCGGGGATTGGCTGCTGTACAAGCGCCCTACACCCCAACTGAAAACAACCTGAATCCAATGTGAACCGGGTCTGACTGTGGTGTGGCTTACTTTTTCATCAGTACCGAACAGGCTGCTTTATAAGCCTCATGCTGATACTTGTTCAGCGTCGCCGGCAGTTCAAAACCGTGCTTCTTGTTCTGCGCATTGATCGTCTGCGGCGACAGCAGCGTCACCTCGACCGACTCCAGCAGCTGAAACACGCCTTCAATCTTGAACGTGGTCGGCCCGCCGGCGAATTCGCCTTTCTTGCTGCGCTTCTTGATCGCGATGCGAGTGATGGTGTTGGCCTGCACAAAGGCCTTCACCTGGGCGGCAAAGGCTTTGACGTTGGCCGCTTCGTCGTCATCTTCCAGCGCGATTTTCTTGGTGGCCAGGGCGACATGGGTCAGCGCCTGGTTGTCCAGCGAGGCGACGGCGATGATGGCTTCGCTGCCTTTGATTTCGATACCGCAGATGCTCATGAATGGCCTTGGTTCAGATTAAAAGTGGCAGGGATTGTCGCTTATTCCTGCCCAATCGACTCCAAAAACTCCGACCGCTCATCGCTCATGCGCGCCAGGCAATCATTTTGCGCAATCGCATACGCCTTGGTGCCGGTCACCGCCGGGAAGGTGTCCACGGCGCAATCGGCGTCACGCAGTTTTTCCCACTTCTGCTGGGCGTCCTTCAGACGAGCGGTAATGTCCGCCAGCTTGGTCTTGTCGCTGCCGTAGGTCGAAGCCATGCGTTCGAGCAGGCCCTGATAGTTGTCTTTTAACAACTGTTCAGCGGTGGTTTTGTTGTAGGAGGCGCATTCCAGGGTTTGTTTGTCGTTTTCGATGCCATCGCACGGCGTGCTGTCGGTGTCTTCGGCCGCGTGGACGCCGGTTGCGATGAGTGCCAAAGCCAGGAAAATCGATTTCATTGCGCCGTCTCATATCAGGTAATGGCCGAATTCTGGCTCAAGCGTAAGACAAATAACAGCCGCTAGTCAGACACCTCTTAACACCCTTTGTCGCGGATTGACGCTTTCGGCAATTCCCCTGTCGTTTTTGCACCCGGCTCGGTCGGCCCCTGGGCATATGCTGGCCCCAAAGCGCCGGCAGACGATTCGGCGCATGAATCGCCAATAAGGGGACGCCTGATGAGCCCAGCCGAGTTGCACGCCGACAGCATCGTTATCGACGGGCTGATTATTGCCAAGTGGAATCGCGACCTGTTCGAGGACATGCGCAAAGGCGGCCTCACCGCCGCCAACTGCACCGTGTCGGTGTGGGAAGGCTTCCAGGCCACGATCAATAACATCGTCGCCAGCCAGACCCTGATCCGCGAGAACAGCGACCTGGTGATCCCGGTGAAAACCACCGCCGACATCCGTCGCGCCAAAGAGCAGGGCAAGACCGGCATTATTTTCGGTTTCCAGAATGCCCACGCGTTTGAAGACCAGCTCGGCTACGTCGAGATCTTCAAGCAGCTCGGCGTCGGTGTGGTGCAGATGTGCTACAACACCCAGAACCTGGTGGGCACCGGCTGCTATGAGCGTGACGGCGGCCTGTCGGGCTTCGGGCGTGAGATCGTTGGCGAGATGAACCGCGTCGGCATCATGTGCGACCTGTCCCACGTGGGTTCCAAGACCAGCGAAGAAGTCATCCTCGAATCGAAAAAACCGGTGTGCTACTCCCACTGCCTGCCGTCGGGCCTTAAAGAGCACCCGCGTAACAAGTCCGATGAAGAACTCAAGTTCATTGCCGACCATGGCGGTTTTGTCGGTGTGACCATGTTCGCGCCGTTCCTGGCCAAGGGCATCGATTCGACCATCGACGACTACGCCGAAGCCATTGAATACACCATGAACATCGTCGGCGAAGACGCCATCGGCATCGGCACCGACTTCACCCAGGGCCATGGCCAGGATTTCTTCGAAATGCTCACCCATGACAAGGGCTACGCCCGCCGCCTGACCAGCTTCGGCAAGATCATCAACCCGCTGGGCATCCGCACCGTGGGCGAGTTCCCCAACCTCACCGAGACCCTGCTCAAGCGCGGCCATCCTGAGCGCGTGGTGCGCAAGATCATGGGCGAGAACTGGGTGAACGTCCTAAAGGACGTCTGGGGCGAATAAGCCACCGCTCGCTTGATCCTTCACCCGTCGCCATTCGCGCGGCGGGCATCAAAACGAATTTTCTGGAGTTAAGTTTCCATGGCCAAGATCGCCCCGCAATTGCCAATCGAAGTCGACAGCGAAACCGGTGTCTGGACCTCCGACGCCCTGCCGATGCTGTACGTGCCGCGCCATTTCTTCGTCAACAACCACATGGGCATCGAAGAAGTACTGGGCGCCGACGCCTACGCCGAGATTCTCTACAAGGCCGGCTACAAGTCCGCCTGGCACTGGTGTGAAAAAGAAGCCGAGTGCCACGGCCTGGAAGGCGTCGCGGTGTTCGAGCACTACATGAAGCGCCTGTCGCAACGCGGCTGGGGCCTGTTCAAGATCCAGGACATCGACCTCGACAAAGGCACCGCCAGCGTCACGCTTGAGCACTCGGCATTCGTCTATGTGTACGGCAAGGTCGGGCGCAAGGTCGACTACATGTTCACCGGCTGGTTTGCCGGTGCCATGGACCAGATCCTGGAAGCCCGTGGCAGCAAGATCCGCACCGTCGCCGAACAAGTCTACGGAGGCTCCGAAGAGGGCTTTGATTCCGGCCTGTTCACCGTCAAGCCGTTGTAAGCCGAGGACCGTGCCATGGCTTTCGAAGCAATGTTCCAGCCGATCCAGATCGGCAAACTGACTATCCGCAACCGCGTACTCAGTACTGCCCATGCCGAGGTGTATGCCACCGACGGCGGCATGACCACTGACCGCTACGTGAAGTACTACGAAGAGAAAGCCAAGGGCGGTATCGGCCTGGCGATCTGCGGCGGCTCCTCGGTGGTGGCCATCGACAGCCCCCAGGAATGGTGGAGCTCGGTGAACCTGTCCACCGACCGCATCATCCCGCACTTCCAGAACCTGGCCGACGCCATGCACAAGCATGGCGCCAAGATCATGATCCAGATTACCCACATGGGCCGTCGCTCGCGTTGGGACGGCTTCAACTGGCCGACCCTGATGTCGCCGTCCGGCGTGCGCGAGCCGGTGCACCGCGCTACCTGCAAGACCATCGAGCCGGAAGAGATCTGGCGCGTGATCAGCAACTACGCCCAGGCTGCGCGCCGGGCCAAGGCCGGCGGCCTGGACGGTGTGGAACTGTCCGCGGTGCACCAGCACATGATCGACCAGTTCTGGAGCCCGCGGGTCAACAAGCGTACCGACGAATGGGGCGGCAGCTTTGAAGGCCGCATGAAGTTCGGCCTGGAAGTACTCAAGGCCGTGCGTGCCGAAGTGGGCGATGACTTCTGCGTGGGCATGCGCCTGTGCGGCGACGAGTTCCATCCGGACGGCCTGTCCCACGAGGACATGAAGCAGATCGCCAAGTACTACGACGACACCGGCATGCTCGACTTCATCGGTGTGGTGGGCTCGGGTTGCGACACCCACAACACCCTGGCCAACGTGATCCCGAACATGAGTTACCCGCCGGAGCCGTTCCTGCACCTGGCGGCCGGTATCAAGGAAGTGGTCAAGGTCCCGGTGCTGCACGCGCAGAACATCAAGGACCCGAACCAGGCCACGCGGATTCTGGAAGGCGGCTATGTGGACATGGTCGGCATGACCCGTGCGCACATCGCAGACCCGCACCTGATCGCCAAGATCAAGATGGGTCAGATCGACCAGATCAAGCAGTGTGTCGGCGCCAACTACTGCATTGACCGCCAGTATCAGGGCCTGGACGTGCTGTGCATCCAGAACGCCGCGACCTCCCGTGAATACATGGGCGTGCCGCACATCATCGAAAAATCCACCGGGCCCAAGCGCAAAGTCGTGGTGGTCGGTGCCGGCCCAGCCGGGATGGAAGCGGCGCGCGTCGCCGCCGAGCGTGGCCACGACGTGACCTTGCTGGAGAAAAAAGAATTTATCGGCGGGCAAATCACCACGGCTTCCAAAGCGCCGCAGCGCGACCAGATCGCCGGCATCACGCGCTGGTTCCAGCTGGAACTGGCGCGCTTGAAAGTCGACCTGCGCCTGGGCGTGGCGGCCGATGCAGACACCATCCTGGACCTGCGTCCGGACGTGGTCGTGCTGGCGGTCGGCGGGCACCCGTTTATCGAGCAGAACGAACACTGGGGCGCCGCCGAAGGTTTAGTGGTGAGCAGTTGGGACGTGCTCGACGGCAAAGTCGCGCCGGGCAAGAACGTGCTGGTGTACGACACCATCTGCGAATTCACCGGCATGTCGGTGGCCGACTTCCTGGCCGACAAAGGCTGCCAGGTGGAGATCGTCACCGACGACATCAAGCCGGGCGTTGCCATTGGCGGTACGTCGTTCCCCACCTACTACCGCAGCATGTACCCCAAGGAAGTGATCATGACCGGCGACATGATGCTGGAGAAGGTCTATCGCGAGGGTGACAAGCTGGTGGCGGTGCTGGAGAACGAATACACCGGTGCCAAGGAAGAACGGGTGGTCGACCAGGTGGTAGTGGAGAACGGCGTGCGTCCGGACGAGGCCATTTACTACGGGCTCAAGGAAGGCTCGCGCAACAAGGGCCAGATCGACGTCGAAGCGCTGTTCGCGATCAAGCCGCAGCCGTGCCTGAGCGAGGCGGGCGAGGGGTACTTGCTGTTCCGCATCGGTGACTGTGTGGCGCAGCGTAATACCCACGCCGCCATCTATGACGCCCTGCGCTTGTGCAAGGATTTCTGACCCGACTGGGTTCAAATGTGGGAGGGGGCTTGCCCCCGATGGCGGAGTGTCAGTTGATACAGCTGTAGCTGACCCACCGCTATCGGGGGCAAGCCCCCTCCCACATTAGTTTTGTGTGGTCTGTGGGAGCTTCACCATGTTGAACACCTTGCTGCCTATTCTCCTGTTTGCCGCCCTGGGCCTCGCCGTCCTCGGCGCCCTGCGCCGCGTGAACATGTGGCGCCGTGGCCGCGCCTCCAAAGTCGACCTGCTGGGCGGCCTGCTGGCCATGCCCAAGCGCTATATGGTCGACCTGCACCACGTGGTCGCCCGCGACAAATACATCGCCAATACCCACGTCGCCACGGCGTTGGGTTTTGTGCTGTCGGCGCTGCTGGCGATCCTGGTACACGGTTTCGGCCTGCAAAGTCGCATTCTTGGCTACGCGCTGCTGTTGGCGTCGACATTGATGTTTGTCGGCGCGATCTTCATGTACCTGCGCCGCCGCAACCCACCCGCGCGCCTGTCCAAAGGCCCCTGGATGCGCCTGCCGAAAAGCCTGCTGGCGTTCTCGGTGAGCTTCTTCCTGGTGACCTTGCCGGTGGCCGGGATTCTGCCGGCGGACTTCGGCGGCTGGTTGCTCGCGGCGCTGCTCGGTGTGGGCGTGCTGTGGGGCGTGTCCGAGATGTTCTTCGGCATGACCTGGGGCGGGCCGATGAAACACGCCTTCGCCGGTGCCCTGCACCTGGCCTGGCACCGCCGTGCCGAGCGCTTCGGCGGCGGCCGTTCCACCGGTTTGAAGCCGCTGGACCTGAGCGATAAAACCGCGCCCCTGGGGGTGGAAAAACCCAAGGATTTCACCTGGAACCAACTGCTCGGCTTTGATGCCTGCGTGCAGTGCGGCAAGTGCGAAGCGGCGTGCCCGGCGTTTGCCGCCGGCCAGCCGCTGAACCCGAAAAAACTCATCCAGGACATGGTGGTCGGCCTGGCCGGTGGCACCGATGCCAAGTTCGCCGGCAGCCCGTACCCTGGCAAACCGATCGGCGAGCACGGCGGTAACCCGCACCAGCCGATCGTCAATGGTTTGGTGGACGCCGAGACCCTGTGGTCGTGCACCACCTGCCGCGCCTGCGTGGAAGAGTGCCCGATGATGATCGAGCACGTGGACGCCATCGTCGACATGCGCCGCCATCTCACCCTGGAAAAAGGCGCCACGCCAAACAAGGGTGCCGAAGTCCTCGAAAACCTGATCGCCACCGACAACCCCGGCGGTTTCGCGCCGGGCGGTCGCCTGAACTGGGCGGCGGATTTGAACCTGCCGTTGCTCAGCGACAAAGGCAGTTGCGACGTGCTGTTCTGGGTCGGTGACGGTGCCTTCGACATGCGCAACCAGCGCACCCTGCGCGCTTTCGTCAAGGTACTGAAGGCGGCCAAGGTCGACTTCGCCGTACTCGGCCTGGAAGAACGCGACAGCGGCGACGTGGCGCGACGCCTGGGCGATGAAGCGACCTTCCAATTGCTGGCTTCGCGCAATATCCAGACCCTGGCCAAATACAGCTTCAAACGCATCGTCACCTGCGACCCGCACAGTTTCCATGTGCTGAAAAACGAATACGGCGCCTTCAACGGCAACTACCTCGTGCAGCATCACAGCACCTTCATGGCCGAGCTGATCGGCGACGGTGCGCTGAACCTGGGCCAGCACAAAGGCAACAGCGTGACTTACCACGACCCGTGCTACCTGGGCCGTTACAACGGTGAGTACGAGGCGCCGCGCCAAGTGCTGCGTGCGTTGGGCATTGAGGTCAAGGAAATGCAGCGCTCGGGCTTCCGTTCGCGTTGCTGCGGCGGTGGCGGCGGCGCGCCGATCACCGACATTCCCGGCAAGCAACGGATCCCGGACATGCGCATGGAAGACATCCGCGAAACCGGCGCCGAACTGGTGGCCGTGGGTTGCCCGCAATGCACCGCGATGCTTGAAGGTGTGGTCGAACCCCGCCCATTGATCAAAGACATTGCCGAACTGGTGGCCGACGCCTTGCTTGAAGAACCCACACCGGCGAAAGCGCCTAAACGTGAACCAGCGGAGGTGCACTGATGAGCGACATTATCCGCCGCGACCCCCGTGCCGAATGGATCGCCCGTAACCGTCTGCACCCGCTGCACGCGGCGATGCAGCCGGCGCAACACAGCTGGATGGGGCCTAACGGCGTTGTCCGCAAAAACGTGCATGGCGTGGGTTTTATCGGCCCCAACGGCATCAAGCGTATCGACCGCAGCGGCGCCCAGCAGGGCGGCGCGGCCAAACGCAGCGCTGCGGTAGAGGTGCAATTGCCGCTGCATCAGGTGCCGGCGCCTGCGTTCTACATCAACGTAGTGCCGGACATGGTCGGCGGCCGCCTGAGCAGTCACGACCGCGACCTGCTGGGCCTGGCGCGGCAACTGGCCGGTGACGACGGCGCGGTGTTGGCGGTGGTGTTTGGTGAGCACAAGGAAAGCGCGTTCGCCACCGCCGGCGTCGACCGCCTGCTGGTCCTCGAAGGTCACGAATTCGAAGGTTATTCACCTGAGCAACGCGTGCAGGGTCTGCGCGCTGTGGATAACCAGTTCAACCCGCGCCACTGGCTGTTGCCCGACAGCCGTAGCGGCGGGGGCGAGTTGGGTCGGCGTTTTGCCGCCAGCCTCAAGGAACGCCCAGCCACACGGGTGTGGCAGATCAAGGGCGAGGAGTGCATCGGCCGCGCCGGTGCGGGCCAGCAAGACGTGGCGCGGCCATTACCGCGCTTGATCCTGGCTGCCGTGGAATGCGCCGATCCGGTCAGCGAAACCCGCCACGAAGTACTGCCCGTGGAGTTATCCACAACCCTGGCCCGCAGCCTGCCGCGTATCGAAGACCTCGGCGCGGTGGCGGTGGACCCGGCGGCGATCCCAATGGCCGAGGCGGAATTCATTTTTTCCGGCGGCAATGGCGTGAAGGACTGGGCACTGTTCCACCAGACCGCCGCCGCGCTCGGCGCCACCGAAGGCGCCTCGCGGGTCGCGGTGGACGATGGCTTTATGGCGCGTGACCGGCAGGTGGGCGCCAGTGGCACCTGGGTGACGGCGCGGGTATATGTGGCCGTGGGGATTTCCGGGGCGATCCAGCACCTGCAAGGCATTGGTGCCTGCGACAAGGTGGTGGCGATCAACCTCGACCCCGGTTGCGACATGATCAAGCGTGCCGACCTGTCGGTGATCGGCGAAAGCGCCGCGATACTGCAAGCCTTGATCGATGCGGTCGAGGCCTACCGCAACGGCGCCAAGCGCGATGCGGCTTAAGCAAAGGATATGGCCATGACGACCAATGTAATCAGCCTGGTGTCCATCGGTGCCCACCCCACCTCGGGTCGCCCACGGCGCGCGGAGCAAGATGCGCGTGCCGTGGAATTGGGCCTGCAGATGGCTGGGGATAAGTTGCAGGTGCTGCACGCCGGCAACATCGCCGAACCCACGTTGCGCAGCTACCTGGGCATGGGGCTGCCACACCTGCATGTACTCGAACAACCGGCCGGTGCCGACGCATTGCCGGTGCTCAGCGACTATTTACGCGAGGCTGGTGCGCAGGTGGTGCTCACCGGCAGCCAGGCGGAAACCGGCGAAGGCTCGGGCATGCTGCCGTTCCTGCTGGCCGAGCAATTGGGCTGGCCGTTGATTGTGGGGCTGGCTCAGGTCGAGTCGATCGAAGGTGGCGTAGCCCACGTGCTGCAGGCCTTGCCGCGCGGTCAGCGGCGGCGCTTGAAGGTACGTTTGCCGTTTTTGGCGACGGTGGATAACGCGGCGCCCAAGCCCCGGCAAAGCGCGTACGGCCCGGCGCAACGCGGTGAGCTGGCGGCCCATGAAGTTGAAGTTGAAGAAGACGAGTTATTCACAGGCGCGGTGCTGCAACCGGCCAAGCCTCGGCCCAAGCGCCTCAAGGTGATCAAGGCCAAGAGCGGTGCCGACCGTATGAAAGCCGCCACGGCCAAGGCCAGCGGCGGCGGTGGGCAGGTGCTCAAGGGGCTGAGCCCCGAAGAGGGCGCGCAAGCCATTCTCAAGCTGCTCATAGAAGAGGGCGTCGTCCGCTGATCCACCGTGGGAGGGGCAAGCCCTCTCCCACAGGGTTGTGGAGTTTACCCACAATGCCTGTTGATCCGCCTGTGGATAACCTGTTCGCGGCTGCCCACAGCCTATATGAATCAAGCGCTCCAGCCCCCCGTACAAAAAATAACCAGGCTAACTCACGGTTTTTCATGGGTTTTTCCCCAGCGCACGGCGCAGACTTGCCCCCAAAGTCTGTTGGCGCTTCTGTGGATAAGATGTTTGCTGTCGCGTGCAGCCCTTATAAACAAAGGCTTGCAGAGCTTTGATCATATTTTGATCAAATAAGCAGTTTTAACCGTTTGATGGTCCGCAAAGCCTCGGTTTATGACGCTTCCAGCGGGTTTTCCACAATGCCGCCGAAGTTGCCCCCAAAGTCTGTTGGTGCTTCTGTGGATAAGGTGTTCGCGCACCGCTGTGACCCACGTTATTCGTGGGTTACAAGCAATTGATCAATAAGTGATCAGGCGCAATGGAAACCCTGAAACTTGAATAAGTCACGGATTTTCTTCAGTTAATTTTTGCGCAGGGAAGCAGTTGCCCACAATTGCTGTGGGTGGCTCTGTGGATAAGTTGTTGGGTAACGGCTGCAGGCCAGGGTTAAACAGGGCTGTGAGGGCTTTGGCTGTTTTTTGTACAGCCAGAGCCCCGACAGTCGCGGCCTCACTCGTGGGCGGCTATGCCTTTGAGGTAAGGCGCGGGCGCCGCACCCAGGTTGCTCAGCATGCGTTCGCTGTACCAGTCCACAAAGTTCACCACGCCGAACTCATAGGTCTTGGAGTACGGGCCAGGCTGGTAGGCGGTGGAGTTGATGCCGCACTGGTTCTCTTCGGCCAGGCGACGGTCCTGGTCGTTGGTGGCGTCCCACACCTGGCGCATGCGCTCCACGTCATAGTCCACGCCTTCGACGGCGTCCTTGTGGACGATCCACTTGGTGGTGACCATGGTTTCCTGGGCGCTGATCGGCCACACGGTGAACACAATGATGTGATCGCCCATGCAGTGGTTCCACGAGTGCGGCAGGTGCAGGATGCGCATCGAGCCCAGGTCCGGGTTCTTGATGCGACCCATGAGCTTGGCGCAGCCTTGTTTGCCGTCCAGGGTCATCGACACGGTGCCTTTGAGCAGCGGCATGCGCACGATGCGGTTACGCAGGCCGAAGCTGGCGTGGGCGTAAGGGATTTTTTCGGCATCCCAGGCGGCGGCGGAGGCGGCGACGTGGTCCTTGAACGCCTGGTCGGCGCGTGGGTCGGTGACGTCATCCCATTCCAGCAGGGTTTTCAGCAATTCCGGGTGCGAGGCATTGCAGTGGTAGCACTCGCGGTTGTTTTCCAGCACCAGTTTCCAGTTGGCTTTCTCGAACAAGGTGGTTTGAATGGCCACCTTGGTGTTCTCCATGTCGTACGGTTCCATGTAATGGTTCAGTGTCGACAGGAAGTCATCGATGGCCGGCGGGTTCTCGGCCAGGCTGATGAAGATGTAGCCGCCGGCGGTCTTCACGTTCACCGGTTTAAGGCCGTATTGCTTCATGTCGAAGTCGGCGCCCATCTCGGTGCCGGCGAACAACAGGCGGCCGTCCAGTTCGTAGGTCCACTGGTGGTAGTGGCAAACGAGCTTGGCGACCTTGCCCTTGTCGCTGGTGCACAGGCGCGAGCCACGGTGGCGGCACACGTTGTGAAACGCATGCACCACGCCGTCGGCGCCACGGATCACGATGATCGGGTTCTTGCCCACTTGCAGGGTCAGGTAGTTGCCCTTGGTGGGGATCTCGCAGGTCATGCCAGCGATCAGCCACTCTTTCTGGAAGATCTCCTGCATGTCGATATCAAACAGCCGCTCATCAGAGTAAAACGGCTGCGGCAGCGAAAAGGTGCGCTCGCGCTCTTGCAGCATCTGCGCGGTGGCCTTGCGTGCGGGTTCCAGCGGATCGCCCAAGCTTAAGGTTGCGGTGACGTCCATCGTGTATGTCCTCATGGCCATTCTGTGTGGCCGGCGAATAGTGGCTACGGTTGTTGCAATGCAAGGCGTAAAGAAAGCGTTGTCGTTGGCAGCGAGTGTGGGCCTGCGGTTGCCTCGAACCTTATCCATGGGCGACATGGCCCAATCTGATCCCGACGCGCAAGCCCCGGTAGTTGGGGGCTGGTCGCGATAAGTATGTGAATGTCGCAGATAGGTAAATGGGTGGTTCTCGCGTTACGCAGAATCGCCACCATAAAGCCGAACATCGGCAGTGGAGAATCAGCATGTCCAACAGCTTCCTGAATCCGGTAACCACCCAGACCTGGGCCAATGGTCGGCACATCGTCCGTTGCGTCAAAGTCATCCAGGAAACCTGGGACGTGCGCACCTTTTGCTTTATGGCCGACCAGCCGATCCTGTTCTTTTTCAAGCCGGGGCAATTCGTCACCCTGGAGCTTGAGATCGAAGGCCAGCCGATCATGCGCTCGTACACCATTTCCAGCTCGCCTTCGGTGCCTTACAGCTTCTCGGTGACCATCAAGCGCGTACCCGGCGGCAGGGTTTCCAACTGGCTGCACGACACGCTGCACGAAGGCCAGGAGCTGGCGGTACACGGCCCGGTCGGGCTGTTCAACGCCATCGACTTCCCAAGTCCGAAAGTGTTGTACCTCAGCGGCGGCGTGGGTATCACCCCGGTGATGTCCATGGCGCGTTGGTTCTACGACACCAACGCCAACGTCGACATGACGTTTGTGCACAGCGCCCGCTCGCCCAAAGACATCATCTACCATCGCGAGCTGGAGCATATGGCCTCGCGGATCGACAACTTCAGCCTGCACCTGATCTGTGAAAAGCACGGCCTGGGTGAACCCTGGGCCGGTTATCGCGGTTACCTGAACCACAAGATGCTCGAACTGATGGTGCCGGACTTCCTGGAGCGCGAAGTGTTCTGCTGCGGTCCGACGCCTTACATGAGCGCAGTCAAGCGCCTGTTGGAAGCCGCCGGTTTCGATATGGCGCGCTATCACGAGGAATCCTTCGGCGCCACGCCACCGGAAGCGCGGGCCGATGCGGTGGAGCAAGCCGAACAAGCGGCGGATGCGCCGGAAGTCGACCTGGCGGACCTGCATCAGGTGGAGTTCATTGCGTCGGGCAAGAGCATCCGCGTAGCACCGGGCGAAACCGTGCATGCGGCGGCGGCCAAGCTCGGGTTGATGATCCCCAAGGCCTGCGGCATGGGCATCTGCGGCACCTGCAAGGTGATGAAACTGGGCGGGGAAGTGGAGATGGAGCACAACGGCGGGATCACCGAGGAAGACGAGGCCGAGGGGTACATCCTGTCGTGCTGCAGCGTGCCGAAGGGCGACGTGCGTATCGAGTTCTAACAGCGGGTACCGCCCAATGTGGGAGGGGGCAAGCCCTTCCCACAGGTTGATTTGCGTTCATCCGTGAGGGTCAGGCGCCCATGACTTCGCGAATGTCCGCCGCCAGTTCCCGCACGCGTTCTTCTTCGGTGTCCCACGCACACATGAACCGCGCGCCGCCTTTACCGATGAAGGTATAGAAGCGCCAGCCCTTGGCCGTCAGCGCGGCAATAGCCGGTTCCGAGAGTTGCAGGAACACGCCGTTGGCCTGTACCGGGAACATCAGCTCCACGCCGGGAATGTCCGCCACCAGGCTGCTCAGCAGTTGGGCGCAGTGGTTGGCGTGGCGGGCGTGTTTGAGCCAGGCGTCGTTTTCCAGCAGGCCCACCCATGGGGCCGACAAAAAGCGCATTTTCGAGGCGAGCTGGCCGGCTTGTTTGCAGCGGTAATCGAAGTCTTCGGCCAGCGTGTGGTTGAAGAACAGAATCGCCTCGCCCACGGCCATGCCGTTCTTGGTGCCGCCAAAACACAGCACGTCTACCCCGGCTTTCCAGGTCAGATCGGCCGGTGAGCAGCCGAGGAACGCGCAGGCGTTGGAAAAACGCGCGCCGTCCATGTGCAGGTTCAGGCCCAGTTCTTTGCAGGTGGCGCTGATGGCGCGGATTTCTTCCGGGGTGTAGACGCTGCCGACTTCGGTGGCCTGGGTCAGCGTGACGACGCGCGGCTTGGGGTAGTGGATGTCCTGGCGCTTGAGGGCGATCTCGCGGATCGACTCCGGGGTCAGCTTGCCGTTTTCGGTGCGCGCGGTGAGCAGCTTGGAGCCGTTGGAGAAAAACTCCGGCGCGCCGCATTCGTCGGTTTCGACGTGGGCGGTTTCCGAGCAAATCACGCTATGGTAGCTCTGGCACAAGGATGACAGCGCCAGCGAGTTGGCGGCGGTGCCGTTGAAGGCGAAGAACACTTCGCAGTCGGTTTCGAACAGGTTGCGGAAACCGTCGGCGGCGCGGTGGGTCCACTCATCATCGCCATAGGCGCGTTGATGGCCGTGGTTGGCTTGTTCCATGGCGGCCCAGGCTTCCGGGCAGATGCCCGAATAGTTGTCGCTGGCGAATTGTTGGCTCTTGTCAGTCATGGCCCATTCCTGTGGTCGATATTGGTGCGCACTTTAACCAACATTGGCTGGGGTGCGCACGCGCTGTAAATGCAAAGTCAGTGGGGAATTATGCACGCTACTGCAACGATGCCTGTCGGACGTGTCCGCGACGGCGCTTTGGATCTGCTCAAGTGGCTGGCGCTGGTGTGCATGGTGCTGGACCACCTGCGTTATGTCGGTTTGAGCCTCGATGGCTTGTATGTGCCGGGGCGCCTGGCGTTCCCGTGGTTCTGCCTGGCGATTGCGGCTAATGTGCAGCGGGTGCGAAATACGCCCGTGGCCGGGCACTGGCGCTACCTGGGCTGGTTGCTGTTGTTCAGTGCGCTCAGCGAAGTGCCATACCGGTTGTTTATCGAGGATGCCGATACGTTGAATGTGCTGCCGACTCTGGCGCTGGGTTTGCTGGTTGCCAGAGGATGGCAGCAGAAGGCGCCTGTTGGTCGGGGGTTGGCGCTGATTGCGCTGTTGCTTGCGGGTGTGTTCAGCGCGCAGTTGATGTTCGGTTTATTTGGTGTATTGCTGCCGTTGGCCATGCTGCTGGTGTTCACCCGCCCTTGGTATTTCTGCCTGCTACCGGGCCTGGTGTGCGTGGCCGCCAACCAATGGCAAACCCTGCTCAATAGCGGCACGCCGGTGGCGCTGTTGGGGTTGGTCGCATGCCTGATCGCGCCATGGGTGGGTTTGGTCTTATTGCGACACGCCAAACATGTCGCGCCACCGCCCATGCGCCGCTGGGCGTATGCCGCTTATCCACTGCATTTCCTCCTGCTGCTGCTCGCCCGCCAGATCATCGCCTGACCCCCTCCCACACACGGCCTGTTCCACATTTGTTCTGCGTCGCAGAGGGAATGTCGTAAACGCACCTTTGCGTGGCGTCCGTAGGCATTTGACCTGCCTGCGCCAGCCCTACCATCGCATCAAAGGGCCCTGCACGGGCCTCAACAATACGAAAGGCTGGGAGAGACGCGATGTTCAGCAAGAAAGACCAGATCCAGGGTTATGACGATGCACTGCTGGCGGCGATGAACGCCGAGGAGCAGCGTCAGGAAGATCATATCGAGCTGATCGCGTCAGAGAACTACACCAGCAAGCGTGTGATGGAAGCGCAAGGCAGCGGCCTCACCAACAAATACGCCGAAGGCTACCCGGGCAAGCGCTACTACGGCGGCTGTGAGCACGTGGACAAGGTCGAGGCCCTGGCCATCGAACGCGCCAAGCAGCTGTTCGGCGCCGATTACGCCAACGTGCAGCCGCACTCCGGTTCGTCCGCCAACAGCGCCGTGTACCTGGCGCTGATCAATGCCGGCGACACCATCCTGGGCATGAGCCTGGCCCACGGCGGTCACCTGACCCACGGCGCCAAAGTGTCGTCCTCGGGCAAGCTGTACAACGCGGTGCAATACGGCATCAACACCGATACCGGCCTGATCGACTACGACGAAGTCGAGCGCCTGGCCGTCGAGTGCCAGCCGAAAATGATCGTGGCCGGTTTCTCCGCCTACTCCAAGACCCTGGACTTCCCACGCTTTCGCGCCATCGCCGACAAAGTAGGCGCGTTGCTGTTCGTGGACATGGCCCACGTCGCCGGCCTGGTCGCCGCCGGCCTGTACCCGAACCCGCTGCCGTACGCCGACGTGGTCACCACCACCACCCACAAGACCCTGCGCGGTCCACGGGGCGGCCTGATTTTGGCCAAGGCCAACGAAGCGATTGAAAAGAAACTCAACGCCGCCGTATTCCCCGGCGCCCAGGGCGGCCCGCTGATGCACGTCATCGCCGGCAAGGCCGTGTGCTTCAAGGAAGCGCTGGAGCCAGGCTTCAAGGCCTACCAGCAACAAGTGATCGACAATGCCCAGGCCATGGCGAGCGTGTTTATCAAACGCGGCTACGATGTAGTGTCCGGCGGCACCGATAACCACCTGTTCCTGGTCAGCCTGATCCGTCAGGGCTTGACCGGCAAAGAGGCGGACGCCGCCCTCGGTCGCGCTCACATCACCGTCAACAAGAACGCGGTGCCGAATGACCCGCAGTCGCCGTTCGTGACCTCGGGCCTGCGTATCGGTACCCCGGCGGTGACCACGCGTGGTTTCAAAGTGCCGCAGTGCATCGAACTGGCCGGCTGGATCTGCGACATCCTCGACAACCTCGGCGACGCCGATGTCGAGGCCAACGTGGCCAAGCACGTGTCTGCCCTGTGCGCTGATTTCCCGGTTTATCGCTGAGCGCGGTTTTGGAGTAATGACTATGCAACGCTACTCGGGCTTCGGCCTCTTCAAGCACTCCCTCAGCCATCACGAAAACTGGCAGAAGATGTGGCGCACGCCGACCCCGAAAAAGGTCTACGACGTGGTCATCGTCGGCGGTGGCGGGCATGGTCTGGCGACCGCGTACTACCTGGCCAAAGAGCACGGCATCACCAACGTGGCCGTGGTCGAAAAAGGCTGGTTGGGCGGCGGTAACACCGCGCGAAACACCACCATCGTGCGCTCCAACTACCTGTGGGATGAGTCGGCGCACCTGTACGAACACGCGATGAAACTGTGGGAAGGCCTGTCCCAGGACCTCAACTACAACGTGATGTTCTCCCAGCGTGGCGTGTACAACCTGTGCCACACCTTGCAGGACATCCGCGATTCCGAACGCCGGGTGAGCGCCAACCGCCTCAACGGCGTGGACGGCGAACTGCTCAACGCCAAGCAAGTGGCCGACGAGATCCCGTACCTGGACTGCTCCAAGAACACCCGCTACCCGGTGCTCGGCGCCACCGTGCAACGGCGCGGCGGCGTGGCCCGTCACGATGCCGTGGCCTGGGGTTTTGCCCGCGCCGCTGACGCGCTCGGCGTGGACTTGATCCAGCAGACCGAAGTGATCGGGTTCCGTAAGGAAAACGGCGTGTGCATCGGTGTGGAAACCAACAAGGGTTTTATCGGCGCCAAGCGCGTCGGCGTGGTCACCGCCGGTAACTCCGGGCACATGGCCTCGCTGGCGGGCTTTCGCCTGCCGATCGAATCCCACCCGCTGCAAGCGTTGGTGTCGGAGCCGATCAAGCCGATCATCGACAGCGTGATCATGTCCAACGCCGTGCACGGTTACATCAGCCAGTCCGACAAGGGCGACCTGGTGATCGGCGCCGGTATCGACGGCTACAACGGCTACGGCCAGCGTGGTTCGTACCCGGTGATCGAGCACACCATCCAGGCTATCGTCGAGATGTTCCCGGTGCTGTCGCGGGTGCGCATGAACCGCCAGTGGGGCGGCATCGTCGACACCACGCCGGACGCCTGCCCGATCATCTCCAAGACCCCGGTGCCGAACATGTTCTTCAACTGCGGTTGGGGCACCGGTGGCTTCAAGGCCACCCCAGGCTCAGGCAACGTGTTTGCCGCCAGCCTGGCCAAGGGTGAAATGCACCCATTGGCCGCACCTTTTTCCATCGACCGTTTCCACAACGGTGCGCTGATCGACGAACACGGCGCTGCGGCCGTCGCCCACTAACAGGAGAAATCCCCTATGTTGCATATCTTCTGTCCTCACTGTGGCGAACTGCGCTCCGAAGAGGAATTCCACGCCGCCGGCCAAGCGCACATCCCGCGCCCGCTGGACCCGAATGCCTGCACCGACGAGCAGTGGGGCGACTACATGTTCTTTCGCGATAACCCGCGTGGCCTGCACCACGAGCTGTGGATTCACGCCGCCGGCTGCCGTCAGTATTTCAACGCCACCCGCGACACCCTGACCTACGAAATTCTTGAAACCTACAAGATCGGTGAGAAGCCTCAGTTCACCGCCAAGGCCTCTGGAGAGAAGGTATGAGCCAGATCAATCGCCTGTCCAACGGTGGCCGGATCGACCGTAATAAAGTCCTGACCTTCAGCTTCAACGGCCAGAGCTACAAAGGCTTTGAAGGCGACACCCTGGCCGCAGCCCTGCTGGCCAACGGCGTCGACATCATCGGCCGCAGCTTCAAGTACTCGCGCCCACGCGGTATCTTCGCCGCCGGCGCCGAGGAGCCGAACGCGGTGCTGCAGATCGGCGCCACCGAAGCCACGCAAATCCCTAACGTGCGCGCCACGCAACAGGCGCTGTACCAGGGCCTCGTCGCCACCAGCACCAACGGCTGGCCGAGCGTCAACAACGACATGATGGGGATTCTCGGCAAGGTCGGCGGCAAGCTGATGCCGCCGGGTTTCTACTACAAAACCTTTATGTACCCGCAATCGTTCTGGATGACTTACGAGAAGTACATCCGCAAGGCGGCGGGCCTGGGCCGTTCGCCCACCGAGAACGACCCGGACACCTACGATAACTTCAACCGTCACTGCGACGTGCTGGTCGTGGGCGCAGGCCCTGCGGGTTTGGCGGCTGCACTGGCGGCTGCACGCAGCGGTGCCCGTGTGATCATCGCCGATGAGCAGGAAGAGTTCGGCGGTTCCTTGCTCGATTCTCGCGAAAGCCTCGATGGCAAACCGGCCACCGAGTGGGTAGCCAGCGTTATCGCTGAACTCAAAGCCCTGCCGGACGTGGTGCTGTTGCCCCGCGCCACCGTCAACGGCTACCACGACCATAACTTCCTGACCATTCACGAGCGCCTCACCGACCACCTCGGTGATCGCGCGCCGATCGGCGTAGTGCGTCAGCGTATCCACCGTGTACGTGCCAAGCGTGTGGTGCTGGCCACCGGTGCGTGCGAGCGTCCGCTGGTGTACGGCAACAACGACGTGCCGGGCAACATGCTGGCCGGCGCGGTTTCCACCTACGTGCGTCGCTATGGCGTGGCGCCGGGTAAAAAACTGGTGCTGTCGACCAACAACGACCACGCCTACCGCGTTGCGCTGGACTGGCTGGATGCCGGCCTGCAGGTGGTGGCGGTGGCGGATGTGCGCCACAACCCACGCGGCGCGCTGGTGGAAGAAGCCCGCGCCAAAGGCATTCGGATCCTCACCGGCAGCGCTGTGGTCGAGGCTCGTGGCACCAAGCGTGTGAGCGCTGCGCGTGTCGCCGCGATTGACGTCAAGGCACACAAAGTCACCAGCCCCGGCGAGTGGCTGGACTGCGACCTGGTCGCCAGCTCCGGCGGCTACAGCCCGGTGGTCCACTTGGCTTCGCACTTGGGTGGCAAGCCGACCTGGCGTGAAGACATCCTCGGCTTTGTACCCGGTGAAGCCCCGCAAAAACGCGTGTGCGTGGGCGGCATCAATGGCGTCTACGGCCTCGGCGATTCCCTGGCCGACGGTTTTGAAGGCGGCGTGCGCGCCGCCAGCGAAGCCGGTTTTGCCCCGGTCGAAGGGACCCTGCCAAAGGCCCTGAGCCGGCTGGAAGAGCCGACCCTGGCGATTTACCAGGTGCCGCACGACAAGCCGACCGCACGTGCGCCCAAGCAATTCGTCGACCTGCAAAACGACGTCACCGCGGCCGCCATCGAACTGGCGACCCGCGAAGGTTTCGAGTCGGTCGAGCACGTCAAACGCTACACCGCGTTGGGCTTCGGCACCGACCAGGGCAAGTTGGGTAACGTCAACGGCCTGGCGATTGCTGCACGTTCGCTGAACGTGACCATCCCGCAGATGGGCACCACCATGTTCCGTCCTAACTACACGCCGGTAACCTTCGGCGCGGTGGCGGGCCGTCACTGTGGGCACATCTTCGAACCGGTGCGCTACACCGCGCTGCAAGCCTGGCACGTGAAGAACGGCGCCGAGTTTGAAGACGTCGGCCAGTGGAAACGCCCGTGGTACTTCCCACGTAACGGTGAAGACCTGCACGCCGCCGTGAAACGCGAATGCCTGGCGGTGCGCGACAGCGTCGGCCTGCTGGACGCGTCCACCCTCGGCAAGATCGACATTCAAGGCCCGGATGCCCGCGAGTTCCTCAACCGCATCTACACCAACGCCTGGACCAAGCTCGATGTGGGCAAGGCGCGCTACGGCCTGATGTGCAAGGAAGACGGCATGGTCTTCGACGACGGTGTGACCGCCTGCCTGGCCGATAACCACTTCCTGATGACCACCACCACCGGCGGCGCGGCGCGCGTTCTGCAGTGGCTGGAAATCTACCAACAGACCGAATGGCCGGACCTGAAGGTGTACTTCACCTCGGTCACCGATCACTGGGCCACCATGACGTTGTCCGGCCCCAACAGCCGCAAGCTGCTCAGTGAAGTGACTGATATCGACCTGGACAAGGACGGCTTCCCGTTCATGACCTGGAAGGAAGGCCTGGTGGGCGGTGTACCGGCACGGGTGTTCCGTATCTCGTTTACCGGTGAGCTGTCTTATGAAGTGAACGTGCAGGCCGACTACGCCATGGGCGTGCTGGAAAAAATCGTCGAGGCCGGCAAGAAATACAACCTGACCCCGTACGGCACCGAAACCATGCACGTGCTGCGGGCCGAGAAGGGCTTCATCATCGTCGGCCAGGACACCGACGGCTCGATGACCCCGGACGACCTGAACATGGGCTGGTGCGTAGGCCGTACCAAGCCGTTCTCGTGGATCGGCTGGCGCGGGATGAACCGTGAAGACTGCGTGCGCGAAGAGCGTAAGCAGTTGGTGGGGCTCAAGCCGATCGACCCGAACGTGTGGCTGCCGGAAGGCGCGCAGTTGGTGTTCGATCCGAAGCAGACGATCCCGATGAAGATGGTGGGTCACGTTACCTCAAGCTATGCGCATAACTCCCTGGGCTACTCGTTTGCCATGGGTGTGGTCAAGGGCGGCTTGAAGCGCATCGGTGAGCGGGTGTTCTCGCCCCAGGCGGATGGCAGCGTGATCGAGGCGGAGATTGTGTCTTCGGTGTTCTTTGACCCGAAAGGCGATCGCCAGAACATCTGATAGACCGAGTTGCCTGCATCGGGGGCTTGCCCCCGATGAGGCCATCAGCCTCAAAACAGAATTCAAAACAGGTGCTTTATGACAGCAGCCAATGTTTACCAACAACGCCCCACCTCCGGCGCCAAGGCCGAGTCGTCGCTGCACCATGCCGACCTCGCCAGCCTGGTCGGCAAGGGCCGCAAGAACGCCGGCGTAACGGTGCGTGAAAAGAAACTCCTGGGTCACCTGACCCTTCGTGGCGATGGCCATGACGCCGCGTTCGCCGCTGGCGTACACAAGGCCCTGGGCATCGAACTGCCCGGCGCACTGAGCGTCATCGTCAAAGGCGACACCAGCCTGCAATGGCTTGGCCCTGACGAGTGGCTGTTGATCGTGCCGAGCGGTGAAGAGTTCGCCGCCGAGCAAAACCTGCGTGCCGCCCTGGGTGACTTGCATATCCAGATCGTCAACGTCAGTGGCGGCCAGCAGATCCTTGAACTCAGCGGCCCGAACGTGCGCGATGTGCTGATGAAGTCCACCAGCTACGACGTGCACCCCAACAACTTCCCGGTGGGCAAGGCGGTGGGCACGGTGTTCGCCAAGTCGCAACTGGTGATCCGTCACACCGCTGAAGACACCTGGGAACTGCTGATTCGTCGCAGCTTCTCGGACTACTGGTGGTTGTGGCTGCAAGACGCCTCGGCCGAATTTGGCCTGAGCGTTCAAGCCTGAGGAATCGCCGATGAGCCGCGCACCCGATACATGGATTTTGACCGCCGACTGCCCCAGCGTGCTCGGTACGGTGGACGCGGTTACCCGCTACCTGTTCGAGCAGGGTTGCTATGTGACCGAACACCACTCGTTCGATGACCGCCTCTCTGGCCGGTTTTTTATTCGGGTGGAATTCCGTCAGCCCGACGGCTTCGACGAGCAGGCGTTCCGCGATGGCCTGGCCACGCGCGGCGAAGCCTTTGGCATGATCTTCGAGCTGACGGCGCCGAACTACCGGCCAAAAGTGGTGATCATGGTCTCCAAGGCCGATCACTGCCTGAATGACCTGCTGTACCGTCAGCGCATCGGCCAGCTATCGATGGACGTGGTCGCGGTGGTGTCCAACCACCCCGATCTCAAACCTTTGGCCGACTGGCACCAGATTCCCTACTACCATTTCCCGCTGGACCCCAACGACAAACCGTCCCAGGAGCGTCAAGTGTGGCAAGTGGTGGAAGACACCGGCGCGGAACTGGTGATCCTTGCGCGTTACATGCAAGTGCTGTCGCCAGAGCTATGCCGAAAGCTCGATGGCAAGGCCATCAACATCCACCACTCGTTGCTACCGGGGTTCAAGGGCGCCAAGCCGTACCACCAGGCATACAACAAGGGCGTGAAACTGGTGGGCGCCACCGCGCATTACATCAACAACGATCTGGACGAAGGCCCGATCATCGCCCAGGGCGTGGAGGTGGTGGACCACAGCCACTATCCCGAGGATCTGATTGCCAAGGGGCGGGACATCGAAGGGCTGACATTGGCGCGGGCGGTGGGGTATCACATTGAGCGGCGGGTGTTTTTGAACGCCAACCGCACGGTGGTGCTCTGACTGACGCCATCGGGAGCAAGCCCCCGATGAGGCCCTTACAAACAACACAAGCAACAGCATCTGTACCCGAGCACTTAACGCGCTGCCCCAAGGGCAACGCAGTTCCATAAAAACAACAGCGAGGTGAAAGCATGTCTGGTAATCGTGGTGTCGTGTATCTCGGCAACGGCAAGGTCGAAGTACAGAAAATCGACTATCCCAAAATGCAGGACCCCCGTGGCAGGAAGATTGAGCACGGCGTCATCCTGCGCGTGGTCTCCACCAACATCTGCGGCTCCGACCAACACATGGTGCGCGGCCGCACCACCGCCCAGACCGGCCTGGTGCTCGGTCACGAGATCACCGGTGAAGTGATCGAGAAGGGCAGCGACGTCGAAAACCTGAAAATCGGCGACCTGGTTTCGGTACCCTTCAACGTGGCGTGCGGCCGCTGCCGTTCGTGCAAAGAGCAACACACCGGCGTGTGCCTCACCGTTAACCCGGCACGTGCCGGCGGTGCCTACGGCTACGTCGACATGGGTGACTGGACCGGCGGCCAGGCCGAATACGTGCTGGTGCCGTACGCCGACTTCAACCTGCTGAAACTGCCGGATCGCGACAAGGCCATGGAGAAAATCCGTGACCTGACCTGCCTCTCCGACATTCTCCCCACCGGCTACCACGGCGCCGTCACTGCCGGCGTTGGCCCAGGCAGCACCGTGTACATCGCCGGTGCCGGCCCGGTCGGCCTGGCCGCTGCCGCTTCCGCCCGCCTGCTCGGCGCGGCGGTGGTGATCGTGGGTGACGTCAACTCCATCCGCCTGGCCCACGCCAAGGCCCAGGGCTTTGAAGTGGTCGACCTGTCCACCGATACCCCGCTGCACGAACAGATCGCCGCATTGCTCGGCGAGCCGGAAGTGGACTGCGCCGTCGACTGCGTAGGTTTTGAAGCGCGCGGCCACGGCCACGATGGCGTCAAGGCCGAAGCCCCGGCCACCGTGCTCAACTCATTGATGGGCGTGGTACGCGTGGCCGGCAAGATCGGTATCCCTGGCCTGTACGTCACCGAAGACCCAGGCGCTGTCGACGCTGCCGCCAAAATGGGCAGCCTGAGCATCCGCTTCGGCCTGGGCTGGGCCAAATCCCACAGCTTCCACACCGGGCAGACGCCAGTGATGAAGTACAACCGCCAACTGATGCAGGCGATCATGTGGGACCGCATCAACATTGCCGAAATCGTCGGCGTGCAGGTGATCAGCCTGGATGACGCGCCACGGGGCTATGGCGAGTTCGATGCGGGCGTGCCGAAGAAGTTTGTGATTGATCCGCATAAGTTGTTCAGTGCGGCGTAACGCGGCGGAAAAATGAAAAGGGCGGCCTACGGGTCGCCCTTTTTTGTGTCTGCCGCTTAGCCTGCAACCGCTGAGCTATACGCCCCCTCCCACATGGATTTTGTGGTGCCTGGAGAGGCCCGGAACAATGTGTCGGATACCCAGTCCAACGCCTGCTTTCGCCCTATATCCAGAGGTTGCCCCCATGAAAATTTCACGCGGTTTCGCCCTTTCCTGCCTGCTGGCCATGGCCGCCGGCCCGGTGTTCGCCGCAGGCTTCAGCCTTGGCGATGCGGCGAACGCCATTGCCGGCATGCAGGGCGGGAACAATAAAGCCGCTGCCGCTGCGCCGTCGTCCGAGACGGCCGACCTGTTGACCGCGTTGACCTCGCAATTGAATGTCACCCCCGAGCAAGCCATCGGCGGCACGGGCGCGATGCTGGGGTTGGCCAAGAACCAACTGGGCGGTAATGACTACTCGCAACTGGCCAAGAGCGTGCCCGGGCTGGACAAGCTGTCCGGCGACAATGCACTGGGCAGCCTCGGCGCCTTGAGCGGCTTGCTCGGCCAGACCGGTGGCAGCAAGACCAGCGGCCTGGATGGCCTGCTGGGTAACGTGAAAGACACCAACGACCTGAACACCGCGTTCAGCGCTCTGGGTATGGACGGCGGCATGATCAGCCAGTTTGCACCCGTGATCCTGAGCTACCTGGGCAGCCAGGGCACCAGCAGCTCAGTGTTGGACAAGTTGGCCCAGGCCTGGGGCACCGGCAGCTAAATACACTCCGCGCGCGACGCTTGGATGCGTGCATCCTTCTCCTGCCAGAGCTGGTTGACCCAGTTCTGGACGGTCTGGCGAAACGCCGGATCATTTTCGTAGTCCCCTTGCCACAATGCCGGGTCAAGCTCGCGGGTGCGGATATCGATGATCACCTTCGGCACCGCGCCGCTGATCAAGTCCCAGAAACCCGGAATTTTCTGCTGCGGATACACCACGGTGACGTCGAGGATCGCATCCAGCTGTTCACCCATCGCCGCCAGCACAAACGCCACGCCGCCCGCCTTGGGCTTGAGCAACCGCGTGAATGGCGAACCCTGCTGTTTGCGCTTGGCCTCGCTGAACCGCGTGCCTTCCAGGTAATTGACCACCGTGACCGGTTGACGCTTGAACAGCTCGCAGGCCGCTTTGGTGATCTTCAGGTCCTGCCCGGCCAGCTCCGGGTATTTGGCCAGGAACGCCTTGGTGTAGCGCTTCATGAAGGGGTAGTCCAGCGCCCACCAGGCCAGGCCCAGGAAGGGTACCCAGATCAGCTCTTTTTTCAGGAAGAATTTGAAGAACGGCGTGCGTCGGTTCAGCGCCTGGATCAGTGCCGGGATATCCACCCAGGACTGGTGGTTGCTGATCACCAGGTAGCTGGTGTCGCCACGCAGGTTCTCGCCGCCGCGAATATCCCACTGGGTCGGGATGCACATCGCGAAGATCGCCTTGTCGATCTCGGCCCAGGTTTCGGCGATCCACATCACCGCCCATGACATGTAGTCGCGAGAGCGACCCGGTGCCACCAGCTTGAGCAGGGCGAACACCATCAAGGGGCCGATCAGGATCAGCGTATTGAGTAACAGCAGCAGTGTGACCAGACAGCCGGTGAGCAGGCGGCGCATAAGCAACTCTTGGAAGGGTGTGGGCGGGCCATGATAAGAGAGCCGGGCCCGCAGGCCAAATTGCAAACCGACGGACGAATATTTCACCCGGTGCCCGTTATGCTCGGGCGAGCTAACTAAGTGCTGCCTTTGCGGTCTAGAATCCGTCTACTTCTTTCCGAGGACATCCCTTCGTGAAACTGCTATTTGCCTCGCTCGTCCTGGTTGCCCTGCCCGTCATGGCCGCCGAGCCGACCCTCTACGGTCGCTACGAATACATCCAGTTGCCGGAGATCGGCGAAACCTTCAAGGCCAAGATGGACACCGGCGCGCTGACCGCCTCGCTGTCGGCCCGTGACATCGAAACCTTCACCCGTGATGGCGATGACTGGGTGCGCTTCCGTCTCGGTGGCAAGGACGCGTCCAACAAGGTCTACGAACACAAGGTGTCGCGCATCAGCAAGATCAAGAGCCGCGCCGACGAAGACGACGACAAGGACGAGGCCAGTGTGACCAAGCGCCCGGTGGTCGACCTGGAAATGTGCCTGGGCAACGTCAAGCGCACCGTCGAGGTCAACCTCACCGACCGCAGCAGCTTCAACTACCCGCTGCTGATCGGCGCCAAGGCCCTGCGTGAATTCGGCGCTGCGGTAAACCCGGCTCGTCGGTACACTGCCGACAAACCGGACTGCTGACGGACCAAAATGCCCCACATCCTGATTGTCGAAGACGAAGCGGCGATAGCCGACACGCTGATATTCGCCCTGCAAGGCGAGGGCTTCACCACCACCTGGCTGAGCCTTGGCCAGGCGGCGTTGGAGCATCAGCGCCAGGCCCCGGCCGACCTGATCATCCTCGACATCGGCCTGCCCGACATCAGCGGTTTTGAAACCTGCAAGCAATTGCGCCGCTTCAGTGAAGTGCCGGTGATGTTCCTCAGCGCCCGGGACGGCGAGATCGACCGCGTGGTGGGGCTGGAGATCGGCGCCGACGATTATGTGGTCAAGCCGTTCAGCCCACGGGAAGTGGCGGCGCGGGTGCGGGCGATCCTCAAGCGGGTCGGCCCCGGTGCCGCGCCGGCGCTGTTCCAGGTCGACCTGGAACGCATGCAGATCCACTATCGCGGCCAGCCCCTGAACCTGACCCGTCACGAATTCCGCCTGCTGCAAAGCCTGCTGGACCAACCCGAGCGGGTCTTCAGCCGCGAGCAATTGCTGGACGCGGTGGGCGTGCCGGCCGATGCCGGTTACGAGCGCAATATCGACAGCCATATCAAAAGCCTGCGCAGCAAACTGCGGGCCGTGGCGGCGCAGGCTGAGCCGATCCAGACCCATCGCGGCCTCGGCTACAGCTATAGCCCGAGCAACAGCTGATGCGCCTGGGGCTGCGGATTTTCCTGGTGTACGCGCTGTTTATCGGCCTCACCGGTTACTTCGTGCTCAGCACGGTGATGCAGGAGATCCGCCCTGGCGTGCGCCAGTCCACCGAAGAAACCCTGGTGGACACCGCCAACCTGCTGGCCGAGATCCTGCGCGAAGACGTGAAGAACCGCACCCTTGGCCAAAGCCACTGGCCGCAGGTGCTCAAGGCCTACGGCAATCGTCAGCCGGGCGCGACCATCTGGGGCCTGCCGAAAAACCAGGTCAATCACCGTATCTACGTGACCGACGCCAAGGGCACGGTGTTGCTCGACTCCAGCGGCGACGCGGTGGGCCAGGACTACTCCAAATGGAACGACGTGTACCTGACCCTGCGCGGCGAATACGGTGCGCGCTCCACCCGCAGCAACGCAGATGACGCCACGTCGTCGGTGATGCACGTGGGCGCGCCGATCCGCGACAACGGCCATATCATCGGCGTGGTCACCGTGGCCAAGCCCAACAGCTCGTTGCAACCCTATGTCGACCGCACTGAGCGGCGCCTGCTGTGGTACGGCGCCGGGTTGGTGATCCTGGGTTTGCTGTTGGGCGCGTTGTTGTCGTGGTGGCTGAGCGTGGCCTTGCGACGCCTGACCGCCTACGCCGAAGCGGTCAGCGAGGGGCGACGGGCCGAGTTGCCGCATTATCGCGGCGGTGAGTTGAAGCAGTTATCCACGGCGGTGGAGCACATGCGCACGCAACTGGAGGGCAAGGCCTACGTCGAACATTACGTGCACACCCTGACCCACGAGCTGAAAAGCCCATTGGCCGCGATCCGTGGCGCGGCGGAACTGCTGCAGGGCGATATGAGCCGCGAGCAGCAGCAGCGCTTTGTCGGCAATATCGACAGTGAGAGTGCGCGCCTGCAACAGTTGATCGAGCGCCTGCTGAACCTGGCGCAGGTGGAGCAGCGCCAGGGGTTGGAAGAGCAGTCGAGCATCGCGCTGGGTGCCTTGGTCGACGCGGTGCTCAAGGCTCAATGCGCACGAATCGAAGGGGCTGGGCTGCGTGTGGAGCAGGCGATTGCGGCTGACGTGAAGGTGTTCGGCGAACCCTTCCTGCTGCGCCAGGCCCTGGGCAACCTGCTGGAAAACGCCCTGGACTTCACACCGCCCGGCGGTCTGTTGAAGTTCAGTGCGCAGACGCTGCACAACGATGTGCAGGTTAGCCTGTTCAACCAGGCCGCACCGATTCCCGACTATGCATTGCCGCGCCTGAGCGAACGTTTTTATTCGCTGCCACGCCCCGCGAGCGGGCGCAAAAGCACGGGCCTGGGCCTCAATTTTGTCGAAGAGGTGATGAAGCTGCACGGCGGCGCGTTGCAGATCGGCAATGTGCCGGGCGGCGTGCAGGTGGTGCTGCATCTCCACACAGTCTCCACATTGCCCACATAAAACACCCACATGCGCGGCTCACTCTGCCCTCATCAAAACAGGGAGAGACCCATGAACCGCAGCCTGCTTTTCAAACTTGGCGCGATTGCGCTGCTGATCCTGCTGTTGCTGATTCCGTTGCTGATGATCAACGGCATCATCAGCGACCGCCAGCAACTGCGCGACGGCGTATTGATGGACATCGCGCGCAGCTCCAGTTACGCCCAACGTATTACCGGGCCGGTGATGGTGGTGCCGTATCGCAAGACCGTGCGTGAGTGGAAGCTTAATGAAAAGCTCAACAAGCGCTACGAGGTCACCCGTGAAGAGCGCGGCCGCCTGTACTTCCTGCCGGACCGTTTTGAACTCGACGGCAAGGTGCAGACTGAACTGCGCGCACGCGGCATTTACCAGGCGCGGTTGTTTCATGCCGATAACCGCATCGCGGGGCGTTTCGAGCTGCCTGCACAGTTGGGGATCACTGAAAACTTTGCCGACTACCGCTTCGAACCGGCCTTTCTGGCGGTGGGCATCAGCGACATTCGCGGCATTGAAAACTCACTCAACCTTGAGCTTGGCAGCCAGCGCCTGGAGTTCTCGCCGGGCTCTCAAGTGGATTGGCTGGGCGAAGGCGTGCACGTGGCGCTGCCCGAGCTGGACAGTAAAAAACCGGCCGTGGTGGACTTCGCCTTCGACCTGCGCCTGCAAGGCACCGAGCAACTGCAAGTGGTGCCGGTGGGCAAGACCAGCCAGGTGTCACTGGCCTCCAACTGGCCGCACCCCAGCTTTATCGGCAACTTTCTGCCGACACAACGGGCGATCGACGAGAAGGGGTTTACGGCCAACTGGCAGACCTCGTTCTTCTCAACCAACCTCGAACAAGCCCTGCAAACCTGCCTGGACGCACAAGGCTGTGATGACTTCAACAGCCGCAGCTTCGGCGTGAACTTCATCGACCCGGTGGACCAGTACCTCAAGAGCGACCGCGCGATCAAATATGCGCTGCTGTTTATCGCCCTGACCTTTGCCGGCTTCTTCCTGTTCGAAGTGCTCAAGAGCCTGGCGGTACACCCGATTCAATATGCACTGGTGGGGGTGGCCCTGGCGTTTTTCTACCTGTTGCTGTTGTCGTTGTCCGAGCACCTGGGGTTTGCCTTGGCGTACCTGATCTCGGCGAGTGCCTGCGTGTTGCTGATCGGGTTTTACGTGTGCCATGTGCTGCGCAGCGTGACCCGTGGCCTGGGGTTCTCGGCGGGGTTGGCGGCGTTGTATGGCTTGTTGTACGGGCTGTTGAGCGCCGAGGACTATGCGTTGCTGATGGGCTCGCTGTTGCTGTTCGGCCTGCTGGGCACGGTGATGGTGCTGACACGTAAGCTCGATTGGTATGGCGTGGGCAAGCGCAAGGGGGTTGAACCGTTGGCGTTTGATCTGGAGGCAGTGCAATGATCGGGTTGCGCGAGGATCAGCAAGAGGGGGCGCAGTTGGCCGCAAGGATCGTCACCTTCCTCACGACCACCATCGCCCACTCTGGCAAGCCCCCTCTCACATTGGCTGGGCGTGAATGTCAGATCGGCGGCTGGGTCTGCTGCATCGAAGGCCGCTGGCTGACCTCGGCGTACCAGGCGGCAAGCTGTGGGTTGGCCGACCGCCAGGGCATGTCCGGATGGCGAAAATCCAGGTAACCCAAGGCGCAGGCCACGCTGATGGCGGCGATGTCGAAATGGCTGGCCAGTTCGGCAATGGCGTCCTGCTCCAGCTCGGCGAGGGTGCGGTTGATCTTGTTGCGCTGTTCGTCGAGCCACTGGTCCCAGTGTTTTTCCACCGGGCGCAGGGCGGTTTCGTAACGTACCAGCACGGCGGCGTCCATGATGCCGTCGGCCATGGAGGCCAGGGTCAGGCGACGCCAGCGCGCCGAGCCGTCGCGGGGGATCAGCGGGTTGCCGACGTGCTGGTGGTCGAAGTAATCCAGGATCACCCGGCTGTCGTGCAGCACGCTGCCGTCGGCCAGGCGCAGGGCGGGGATCTTGCCCACGGGGTTGCCTTGTATCACCTGGGCATCCGGGGTTACCGGGGTCGGCACGCAGGCGTGCAGGCCCACGCGGTCCTGCTGGCCGGTTTCGAGCAGCAACACGCGGACTTTGCGCACGAACGGTGAAGCGGGGTTGTGGAACAAGGTCATGCTGGGCGCGGACATGGGCATTCCTCTCAATGGGCTGTGGCTAGCCTAGAGGGTTGCGCGCCGCTTGAACAACCCCCAAACGCCTATCACAGCAGGCACGCCCAACCCCACCCAACTGAGCGAATCCCACAGCCCATCCCCCAGCAACGCCGCGCACAGCCCGGCGGCGCTGAGCAGGCCAACCCCCAGCGGCAGGCCAAACACCTTCCAGAAGTTCGACTGGCGCGGCTTCATGCCTTGCCCGCCTTGCGCCGCGCGATCCACAGGTAAACGCCACTGCCGAGCACGATGATGGTCAGCACGTCCAGCACCGCCCACAGGATCTTCATCGGCATGCCGCCGTAGTCACCAAAGTGCAGCGGCTGGGACAGGCCCATGGCGTCCATGTACCACGGCCGTTCGGCGATGGCGGTGACAGCCAGGGTGCGGGCATCGATCAGCACCGGGGTGAGCAAATGCGACGTCAGGTGGGTGCCGCCTTTCATGAATACGGCGTAGTGATGCTCGCTGGAAAAGCGCGTGCCGGGGAAGGCAATGAAGTCCGGCTGCATGCCGGGCGCCGCCTTGGCGGCGATGCTCAGCAGGTCGCTGGCGGGTGCGCGTTGGGTCAGTGGCGGGGCGTTTGTGTAGGGCGCGATCATCGCGCTGAGGCTGTCCTGGCGCCAGGCGGCGATGATCAGGTCGGCGCAGGCGCTGATCACGCCGGTCACGCCCACCACCAGCGCCCAGGTCAGCGTGACCACGCCGATCAGGTTATGCAGGTCGAGCCAGCGCAGGCGGGTGGACTTGTCCCGGCGCACGGTGGCGAACTTCAAGCGGCGCATGAACGGCAGGTACAGCACGGTGCCGGAGATCATCGCGAGCACAAACAGAACACCCATGAACGCCAGCCATAACTTGCCCGGCAGCCCGGCAAACATATCCACATGCAAGCGCAGCAGGAACAGCGTGAAGCCGCCGTTGGCCGCCGGCATTGGCACCGACTCGCCGGTGCGCGCATCGAGCATGAAGGTATGGGACGCATTGGGCTCGGTGCCGGCGGTGGCGGCCATGATTGCGATCACGCCGTTCTTGTCATCCTCGTCCCAGGCCAAGTACTGCAGCGCCTCGCCGGGGCGTTGGGCCTGGGCCTTGGCCACCAGTTGCTCAAGGTTGAGCTGCGGCGTATCGGCGGGCATCCGCGCCAGTTCGGGCTCGTTGCCCAGCAGGTGATCGATCTCATGGTGAAACACCAGCGGCAGGCCGGTGAGGGCGAGCAGCAGCAGGAACAGCGTGCAGATCAGGCTGGTCCAGGTGTGGATGAAGGACCAGCGGCGGATGGTTTTGCTTTTCATGTTCTAGCCTTGGCCATTTACCACTGGTAGGTGGCGCTGGCGACGACGCTGCGTTGGTCGCCGAAGTAGCAGTAGTTGCCATCACAGGTGGACAGGTAATCCTTGTTGAACAGGTTGGTGGCGTTCACCTTCACCGACGCGCCCTTCAGGTTGTTGTCGAGGCGGCCGAGGTCGTAGTGCACCGCGCCGTCGAACACGGTGTAGGCGTTGGCCTTGCCCAGCCAGGTATTGGCCTGGTCGCCGTAGGTGTTGCCGGTATAGCGGGCGCCGAAGCCGATGCCAAAGCCGTCGAGGATGCCGGTGTGCCAGGTGTAGTCGGTCCACAGCGAGGCTTGCTGGTTGGGCATCAATTGCAGACGGTTGCCTTGGTTGATGCCTTTTTGCACCTCGGACTTGGCCAAGGTGTACGCGGCGATGACCTTGAGGTTCTCGGTCACATCGGAGACCGCTTCCAGTTCCAGGCCTTTGACTTTCACTTCGCCAGTCTGGCTGTTGATTTGCTGGCCCCCTGGGCCGATGGTGGTCACCTGCACGTTCTTCTGGGTCAGGTCATAGACGGCCGCGCTCAACAGCGTATTGCTGCCGGGCGGCTGGTACTTGACCCCCAGTTCCCATTGTTTGCCTTCGGTCGGTTTAAACGTGGTGAGCGCATTGGTATCGGCGTTGCTCGCCGGTTGGAACGACTCGGCGTAGGACAAGTAAGGCACGAAGCCCGAGTCGAACACATAGCTAAGTGCCGCGTTGCCACTGAAGTGTTTGATGCGGTCAGTGTTGGTCGCATCGCTGTCATTGAAGTAGGTAGTGCCCTGATGCACCCAGTCTTCACGACCGCCCAGCGTCAGACGCCACTGGTCCAGGGCCATCTGATCCTGAACGTAGAGGCCGGTTTGCACGGTTGTCTGGTTGTAGTCGTAAAACGGCCGGACATCGGTGGGGCGCAGGGTTGGCTGGGTATTGATCGGGTTGAAAATATTGGTCCCTGACGCAGTGCCGAATATCGCCCGATAGGACGTGTCGGTGCGCTGGTGATCCAGGCCCAGCAGCAGGGTGTGCAGGATGTCACCGGTCGCGAAGTCAGCCTGGAAATGGTTGTCCACCGCGAACTGGCTGATGTCCTCGTCAACGTTGGTGGTGGAGCGGGTGATATTGCCCGCCGCGTCCGCCTGTGAGAACGCGTAGGAACCCACGGTCAACTGCTGGAACGACAGGTCCGATTTGGTGTAGCGCAGGTTCTGCTTGAACTGCCACGTATCGTTGAAGCGATGCTCAAAGGCATAGCCCAGCGCGTAGTAGGTGCGGTCGTAGTATTCGTAGTCCGGGTCGCCCAGGTTCTTGTGGTGTGACACCTCGCCCAGCGGCGACTTGATCTTGGTGCCCTGGATCGGCAGGAACTGGCTGGTGGTACCGGTATCGTCGCGCGTGAACTGCGACAGGAAAGTCAGCTGGGTATCCGGGTCGATATTCCAGGTCAGGCTCGGCGCAATGTTGTAGCGCTTGTTGTCGATGTGATCGACCTGGGTGCCCGCATCACGCACCACGCCGCTGAGGCCATAGAGAAACTGGCCTTCGTCATCGATCTTGCCGGTGCTGGCAAAGTTGATCTGGCGATAGTTGTCGCTGCCGTATTGCACCTGGATGGCACTGCTCTGCTCGGCGCTGGGACGGCGGCTGACCATGTCCAGCAGGCCTCCCGGCGGGGTCTGGCCGTACACCGATGACGCCGGGCCACGCAACAGGGCGAGGCGGTCGAGGTTCCAGGTTTCGGCTTTCGGGTTGGCGTACACGCCGCGAGGCAGTGGCAGGCCGTCGAGGAATTGGGTGGGTTCGAAGCCGCGTACGCGCATCCAGTCATAACGGGTATCGCTGCCGTAGCTGGCGGAGACGATGCCGGGCATGTACTTCACCGCGTCATCCAGGTTTTGCACGTTGCGGTCCTGCATTTGTTCGCGGGTGGCGATGGAGATCGAGCGGGGTGCTTCGACCAGCGCGGTGTCGGTCTTGGTGCCGGCGGCGGTGCGCTTGGCCAGGTAACCGTCGACCGGGCCCCAGGCGCTTTCATAGCTGTCCTGGCCAGTGATGCTGGTGGTGGGTAGCGCCAGCGCACCCTCCGGAACCGCCACCAGGCTGAACGTCCCGGCGCTGCTCTGCTCCAGTTGCAAGCCTGTGCCGTGCAGGGCCTCACGCAGCGCGCCCGGTGCATCAAACTGGCCCTGGACCGGTGCCGAGGTCTTGCCCGACGCCAGCGCCGGGTTGAGGGTCAGTGCCAGGCCGGCCTGGCTGGCGATCTGGTTCAGCGTGGTCGCCAGGGGCGCCGCCGGCAGGTTGTAGGCGCGCACGCTTGAGGCTTGTTCGGCGGCGAACAGCACGGTGCTGGCCAGCGGGGCGCTGAGGGCAATGGCCACGGCTAACAGGCTGGGGCGCAACAAGGTGTCTAGCGTGCGGGACATGGGCGGCTCCTGAGTGAAAATATTTCTCAATTGCCTAGGTGCCGAACGAGAAGCGAAAAGTGATAGGGCAGGGTGAAATTTTTTTTGTGGTGTGTTTGAGGGGCTCATCGGGGGCAAGCCCCTCCCACACACATCAAAATGTGGGAGGGGGCTTGCCCCCGATAGCGATAGCCCAGGCGCCGGAAAACCTAAGGCTTACCTTTGACCACCACCCACCACGGTGTGTGTTGCTCGATGCGCACCGGCAGGGTGGGCAGCAGGGCGTTGAGCGCCAGGGTGGTGTCGTGCAGCGGGAAGCTGCCGGTGATGCGCAGGTCGGCCACGTTTTTATCCACAGCCAAATAACCGCTGCGGTAGCGGCTGAGCTCCTCGACCACATCCTCCAGACGGGCGTTGTCGACCACCAGCATGCCGCGGGTCCAGGCGTCTGTGGCGGGGGTGACGGCAAGCGCAGGGCCAAGGCCATCGCTGCGCATCAGCACTTGCTGGCCTTCCTTGAACACCTGTTCCTGGTGCAAGGCCTGTGGTTGCGCCGCCACCGCCGATTGCAGGACGCTCAAGCGCGTGGCGTCGTCTTCGCGCTTGACGATAAACCGTGTGCCCAGCGCCCGCAGGCTACCGTCGCGGGTCTGCACGTAGAACGGGCGCGCATCGTTGTGGCCGGTCTCGACGAAGATTTCGCCTTCCTGCAACACAATCAGCCGGCGTTGCTCATCAAAACGCACGTCGATGGCGCTATGGGTATTGAGGTTGATCCGGGTGCCATCGGCCAGTTTCAGCGTGCGCTGCTCGCCGGTGGCGGTGCGCTGGTCGGCCAGCCAATAGTGGATCGGTACGTAGCGTTCGCCGGCGAACAACGCCAAGCCGCACACCAGCGCGATACTGGCAAGGCCGGTGCCCAACTTGCGCACACGCTGGCGGATGCCCTCACGCGACTGCAACAACGCCGCCCGCGCCGGGCCCGAGGCCACGCGAAAGCGCTGGTCGAGCATGCCCAACTGGCGCCAGGCACGGGCGTGCTCTTCATTGCTGGCCAGCCATTTGCCGAACTCTTCGCGCTCCACGGCGCTGCCGTCGCCTGAATCCAGAGACAGCTGCCAGGCAATCGCCGCGTCCAGCACCCGGGCCGAGACCGGCTTGGAACCGCTGATGCTCACGACGGCTCGCCATACAGCGCGATGTAGCACTGGCGAATGCCCTGGGCCAGGTACTGGCGCACACGCGGCACCGATACCCCCAGGCGCTGGGCGATTTGCGCGTGGCCCAGGCCGTCGAGGCGGTTATAGAGGAAGGCGGCGCGGGCCTTGCTGGACAGTTTGCCGAGCAGGCGGTCGATGGCCTTGAGGTCTTCGAGGATCAGTTGTTGTTCTTCGGGCGAGGGGTGTTCGCTGGGCGGGATCAACATCAATTCGCTGAGGTAGGCCTGCTCCAGGGCTGCGCGACGGAAGTAGTCGAACAACAAGCCTTTGGCGATCGCCACCAGAAATGCGCGGGGCTCGCGCGGGGCGCGCAACTCGTCACGGCCGAGCAGGCGCATGAACGTGTCCTGGCTCAGGTCTTCGGCGCGGCTGGGGCAGGCCACATTGCGTCGCAGCCAGGCCAGCAGCCAGCCACGATGGTCGCGGTACAACGCGCCAACAAGCTCACTGTGTGGGTTCTGGACCGACGACAAGGCATCACCGAATAAACAAGAGGTTTAAACTAACGAGAATTATTCGCGATTGTGTCAGAGGCGTGGGAAGGGCGCAATTGGCGTCTGTCGGGAGATGAGATTAAAACGATGGCGCTTGTTTACGCCGTTTCCATTGGCTCAAACGCGTGTGCAGCGCGTGGGGGGTGTCGATGTGGTGCCGGCGCGCGCGACTGAACAGGATGAGCATCAGCTCGGCTGTGGCCAGGGCATCGGCGCTGGCGTGATGGCGTTCGCCCACCTGCAGGTTGAAATGCTTGATCCAGTCGTCCAACCCGGCTTCGCGGATGTGCGCCTCGGGGCACACCAGCGGGGCGATGTCGGCCACATCGAGGAACGGATGAGCCAGGCGATAACCCAGGCTGTCCTTGAGTGCGCGGCCGAGCATGTGCTGATCGAACGGCGCATGGAACGCCAGCAGCGGGCTGTCGCCGACAAACTCCATGAAGTCCAGCAAGGCTTCGACCGGATCGCTGCCGGCGGCGATGGCGCTGGGGCCCAGGCCGTGGATCAGCACACTGGGGCTGAGTTTGGTGTCGGTGCGCTGCAAGGTGCGTTCGAACAACTGGGAAAAATCCACCGCGCCGTCTTCGATCACCACCGCGCCGATGGACAGCACCTGGTCGCGGTTGAGGTTCAGGCCGCTGGTTTCCAGGTCCACCACCACCCAGCGTTGGGTGCGCAACGCACTGTCGCCCAAGGCGATGGGCTTGGGCAGTTGCTCCAGGCGCCGCTGTTGCGCCGCATCCAGCCTGGGTTTGGTTGTGCGCAACCAACTGAACAGGCTCACAGTTGGTACCGCAAGGTCAGGCTGCTTTGCAGGCGTTGGGCCTGGCGCAGGGATTCACGCAGGATGCGCCGGTCCAGATGGTTAAGGCTGTCGGGGTCGACGCGGTTGGAATACGGCTGGTTCTCGCGGGTTTGCAGTTGGTGCTGTTGCATGCGGGTTTGCTGGATAAAGTGGTACGCCTCTTCATAGGCGGCGCCGTCCAGCGGTTCGATGACTTCCTTGATCACCAACTGGCGCAGGCGCTCCAGGGTGTTGTTGGCACGGATGCCATTGGCCAGGGCCAGCAGGCGCGCGCCGTCGACAAACGGTGTGAGGCCTTGCACCTTGAGGTCCAGCGTGGCCTTTTCGCTGCCTTTGCGCGTCAGCACAAATTCACGGAAGCGGCCCACCGGCGGGCGCTGGCGCAAGGCGTTCTCGGCGAGCATGCGCTGGAACAGCCGGTTGTCCGCCACCTGGTCCAGGATGCCTTGGCGCAACTGCTCGCAGCCGTGTTCGTCGCCCCACACCACGCGCAGGTCGAAATAGATGCTTGAACCCAGCAGGTTCTCCGGCGTCGCTTCGCGAATAAACGCCGCAAAGCGTCGCGCCCATTCGGCCCGCGACAAGCACAACTCGGGGTTGCCGGCCATGATATTGCCCTTGCACAGGCTGAACCCGCACAGTGCCAGGCTCTGGTTGATCTGCTGCGCCAGGGGCAGCAGGCGCCCGCGGATCTCGGCGGCTTCCACCGCATCCTTGGCTTCGAACAGAATGCCGTTGTCCTGGTCGGTGTACAGCGTCTGCTCACGACGGCCTTCGCTGCCGAAACACAACCAACTGAACGGCACGCCAGGGTCGCCTTTTTCGGCAAGGCTCAGCTCGATCACCCGGCACACGGTGTGATCGTTGAGCAGCGTAATGATGTGGGTGATCTGGGTGGACGACGCGCCATGGGCCAGCATGCGTTCCACCAATTGGCCGATCTCGCCGCGCAGCGCCACCAGGTGCTCTACCCGTGGCGCATTGCGGATGGTGCGGGCCAGGTGCACCAGGTCGACGCGCTGCAGGGAAAACAGGTCGCGTTCGGACACCACGCCACACAAGCGCTGGTCCTTGACCAGACACACATGGGCGATATGCCGCTCGGTCATGGCGATGGCGGCGTCGAACGCGCTGTGATCCGGCGTCAGGAAGAACGGCGCCTGGGTCATGTGCGCGGCGATCGGCTGGCTGAAATCGCCGGTGCCATCGGCCACCACCTGGCGAAGGTCGCGCAAGGTGAAAATGCCCAGTGGCGCCTTGTGTTCGTCGACGATCACGATGCTGCCCACTTGCTGCTCGTGCATCAGCGTCACCGCTTCGCGCAGCGGTGTGTCCGGGTTGCACGTGACCGGGTGGCGCATGGCCAATTCGCCCAGGCGGGTGTTCAAGGAGTATTGCGTGCCGAGGGTTTCCACGGCCTTTTGCTGCACCTGCTGGTTGACCTGGTCCAGCAGGCTGCTGACGCCGCGCAGGGCAAAGTCGCGAAACGGGCTGGAGAGGGCAAACAGCTTGATAAAGGCCGGTTTGTTCAGTTGCAGGCAGAAGGTGTCTTCGGCGGCCTTGTGCTCGGTGCGCGTGGCGCGTTCACCCAGGAGCGCGGCGAGGGGGAAACATTCGCCGGTGGTGATTTCGAAGGTGGTGTGCTCCGAGTCCGGTCGCTCGCCCACCACACGACCTTGCTTGACGATATAAAAGTGCTCCACCGGTCCCCCGGACGGCTTGAGAATGCTCTCGCCGGGGCCGAAAAAGCGTAACTGGCACTGCTCGACCAGAAACGCCAGGTGCGCGTTTTCCATCTGGTTGAACGGGGGGAAGCGTTGCAGGAATTGCAGGGTGCCGTGGATGTTCTGCAACACGGCGGTTTTACCCGCCTGCGTGAAAGCATCAGCTTTACTCATAACAGTGACCGCAGTTTTTTTGTCGTTATCGTCCTGCATGGTCGACTCCTGCGCGGCGGGTGCCCATTGGACGTAAGTCTAGGTCGCTGCAAACGGCGTGAAGCTAGGGAAAAACCTTACATGAATATCGTCCAAACCCCGTAGAACACCTACTAGGCAAAGTTTCCGACGAAAGGCACATTGATCGTCCTTCAGCAGATGTCTGACGAGTGTGCTGTGAGAGTGATGAGAGCTGCTGAGAACCGTATGTCCGACCACGATATTTTGAGTGATGCCGAGCGCGAGGCGCTGAGCGCCGTGATGCTGGAGCCTGATTTGCCGCCACAACGTGTGCTGATCGTTGACGACGATAAAGACGCGCGCGAACTGCTGGCTGAAATCCTGGGCCTCGATGGCATTCGCTGCATGACCGCCGACAGTGGCGAGAGGGCGTGGGACTTGCTGAAGTCCAGCAGCTCGATCGGTTTGCTGATCACCGACCTGCGCATGGCGCCGAGCAATGGCCTGGAGTTGATTCGCCAGGTGCGCGAATCCACCCGCGCGGCGTTGCCGATCATCATCATATCGGGGGATGCGGAAGCGCCAGACGTGATTGATGCGATGCATTTGAGTGTGGTGGACTTTTTGCTCAAGCCGATTGATAGCGTGAAGTTGGCGAAGCTGGTCAAGCGGGAGTTGGGGATGGTGTCCTGATTTTTGCGGTGAATGTAAGGGCCTCATCGGGGGCTTGCTCCCGATAGGGCCAGACCAGCCACCACAGCCCCCCAAAGAAAAAGCCCTGATCTCACGATCAGGGCTTTTTCATTTACAGGCCGTTTTTAGCCTTGAACTCCCGGCGCCGGCGGTGCAATACCGGCTCGGTATAGCCATTGGGCTGTTTGGTCCCTTCAATCACCAACTCCACCGCTGCCTGGAACGCGATGTTGCTGTCGAAATCCGGCGCCAGTGGGCGGTACAACGCATCCCCGGCGTTTTGACGGTCTACCACCGGTGCCATGCGCTTGAGGCTTTCCATCACCTGGGCCTCGGTGACGATGCCGTGACGCAGCCAGTTGGCGATGTGCTGGCTGGAAATTCGCAGGGTGGCGCGGTCTTCCATCAGCCCTACGTCGTTGATGTCCGGCACTTTCGAGCAGCCGACGCCCTGGTCGATCCAGCGCACCACATAGCCGAGGATGCCCTGGGCGTTGTTGTCCAGCTCGTTGCGGATTTCTTCTTCGGACCAATCGGTGTTGCTGGCCAGGGGGATGGTCAGGATGTCATCCACCGAGGCGCGCTCGCGTTTGGCCAGCTCGGCCTGGCGCGCGAACACGTCGACCTTGTGATAGTGCAACGCATGCAGCGCGGCTGCCGTCGGAGACGGTACCCACGCCGTGTTGGCGCCGGCCAATGGGTGGGCGATTTTCTGTTCGAGCATCGCCGCCATCAGGTCGGGCATCGCCCACATGCCTTTACCGATCTGTGCGCGACCTTGCAGGCCGGTGCTCAAGCCGATATCGACGTTCCAGTTTTCGTAGGCGCCGATCCATTTTTCCGCCTTCATCGCGGCCTTGCGCACCATCGCGCCGGCTTCCATGGAGGTGTGGATTTCATCGCCGGTGCGGTCGAGGAAGCCGGTGTTGATAAACACCACGCGCTCACTGGCGGCCTTGATGCAGGCCTTGAGGTTGACCGTGGTGCGGCGTTCCTCGTCCATGATGCCGACTTTGAGCGTGTTACGCGGCAGGTTCAGCACCTCTTCGATGCGGCCGAACAGCTCGTTGGTGAACGCGGCTTCTTCGGGGCCGTGCATCTTCGGCTTGACGATGTACACCGACCCGGTGCGGCTGTTCTTGCGGCTGCTGTTGCCGTTGAGGCTGTGGATCGCCGCCAGGCTGGTGAGCAGGCCGTCGAGGATACCTTCGGGCACTTCGTGGCCGTCTTTGTCGAGGATCGCGTCGATGGTCATCAGGTGGCCCACGTTGCGCACGAACAACAGCGAGCGGCCGTGCAGGGTCACGTCCTGGCCGTCCACGCCGGTGTAGACGCGGTCGGGGTTCATGGTACGGGTGAACGTCTTGCCGCCCTTGGCCACCTCTTCAGCCAGGTCGCCTTTCATCAGGCCGAGCCAGTTGCGGTAGATCACCACTTTGTCGTCGGCGTCCACGGCGGCCACGGAATCTTCGCAGTCCATGATGGTGGTCAGCGCGGCTTCCATCAGCACGTCTTTGACGCCGGCGGCGTCGGTCTGGCCGACCGGGGTGCTGGCGTCGATCTGCAGTTCGAAGTGCAGGCCATTGTGTTTGAACAGGATCGCGATCGGCTCGGCCGCGGGGCCCTGGAAGCCGATCAACTGGGCGTCATCACGCAGGCCGCTGTTGCTGCCGCCCTTGAGGCTGACGATCAACTTGCCGTCGACGATCTTGTAGCCGGTGGAGTCGACGTGGCTGCCGGCGCTGAGCGGGGCGGCTTCGTCGAGGAAGGCGCGGGCGAAGGCGATGACTTTGTCGCCGCGCACTTTGTTATAGCCCTTGCCCTTCTCGGCGCCGTCGGCTTCGCTGATGGCATCGGTGCCATACAGCGCGTCATACAGCGAGCCCCAACGCGCGTTGGAGGCGTTGAGGGCGAAGCGGGCATTCATCACCGGCACCACCAGTTGGGGGCCGGCCATGCGTGCGATTTCATCATCGACGTTTTGGGTCGAGGCGTGGAAATCCGCGGCTTCTGGCAGCAGGTATCCAATGTCTTGCAGGAAGGCTTTGTAGGCCACTGGGTCATGAGCCTGGCCGGCATGGGTCTGGTGCCAGGTATCGATCCGCGCCTGGAAATCGTCGCGTTTGGCGAGTAGGGCTTTGTTCTTCGGGGCCAGGTCGTGGATGACCTTGTCGGCACCGGCCCAGAACTGCTCGGCAGTGACGCCGGTACCGGGAATGGCTTCGTTGTTCACGAAGTCGAACAGGACTTTGGCGACCTGCAGGCCACCGACTTGAACGTGTTCAGTCATCTCTTGCCTCACTCTGCGGAGCTTATGCGCTGTTTCAGATTTTCATTATGTAGTGCTCGGTTGGGCATACTACATGATGACTTGCGGTTGTGAAAATTAGACTAAATACGTCGTTTAGCGACCCACTTTGGTCGTACGGTCACAGCGGAGAACCGGATGTTCTCAAAAAACTATTGGATTGTTCCAGATAAATATAAAAATGGTACACGATTTGTTTTCGAGGGCCGCCGGGTCCACCTTGTAGATTGAATTCCAGAGGGCTTCGCCATGGACCATCTTGTACTCACAATTATCGCCGCCGACAAACCCGGCCTGGTTGAACGCATCGCGCAGAACATCGCCGCCCACGGTGGCAATTGGCTGGAAAGCCGCATGGCCCATATGGCCGGGCAGTTTGCCGGGATCCTGCGGGTCAGCGTGCCTGCGCAGAACCGTCAGGCACTGGTGGGTGCGTTGGAAGACTTATCCACACACGGCATCCGTGTGCTGGTGGGTGAGGGCAGCACCGGGCAGGCCCTGGCGTCCAAACCGATTGTGATGACGCTGGTGGGCAATGACCGCGCGGGCATTGTGCGTGAGATCACCGCGCTATTGAGCAAGCAGGGCGTGAATCTGGAGCGCTTGAACACCGATGTGCGGCCGGCGCCGATGAGTGGTGACCCGCTGTTCAACGCCGAGGCGCTGCTGCAGGTGCCGTCGACGTTATCCCTGGATAAGTTGCAGGACTGCCTGGAAACCTTGGCCGATGACTTGATGGTAGAGCTGCGCAACGAGGAATAGTCCGCCCGCAAGGTTATGCATGGAAATCTTGCATGGGCCTGTGGATAACCTTGGGGTGGATGCCTGCAAGCCACGTTGGCTGTGGCTCGCAGAGGGTTGTGCATTATTTGATCAGCGCTTGCGTACCGTCAGCCAGGCATCCACGCTGTAGACCACCAGGCCGGCCCAGATAAAGGCAAAGGCGAGCAGCGTGCTTGGCGCCAGGTGCTCGCCGAACAGCAACACCGCTTCCAGCAACACCAGGGTGGGCGCCACGTACTGCAAAAAGCCCAGGGCCGTGTAGGGCAAATGCCGCGCGGCGGCGTTGAAGCACACCAGCGGGATCAGCGTCACGGGGCCGGCGGCCACCAGCCACCAGGCTTCGGAGGTGCTCCAAAATGCAAGCTGTGCGCTGTGGGCGCTTGGGTTGAACAGCAACCACGCAACGGCAATCGGCACCAGCATCCAGGTTTCCACGACCAGCCCCGGCAGCGCCTTGACCGGCGCCTGCTTGCGGATCAAACCGTAGAAACCAAAGGTCAGCGCCAATGCCAGCGACACCCACGGCAGGCTGCCGACCTGCCACACCTGTTGCGCCACGCCCACCGCGGCCAGCCCGACGGCTACCCATTGCAGGCGGCGCAGGCGTTCGCCGAGCAGCAACATGCCGAGCAGCACATTCACCAGCGGGTTGATGTAGTAACCCAGGCTCGCCTCCAGCATGCGCCCGGTATTGACCGACCACACATAGGTCAGCCAGTTGGCCGCAATCAGCGATCCGCTCAAGGCCAGGATTGCCAGGCGCCTGGGGTTGTCGCGCAGCTCGCGGAACCAGCCGGGGTGTTTCCATACCATCAGCAGCAAACCGCCGAACAACGCCGACCACAGCACGCGATGCACGATGATCTCGGCGGCGGGTACGCTGGCGATGGCTTTGAAGTAGAGCGGGAACAAGCCCCAGATAACGTAGGCGCTAAGGCCCAGGATGTAACCCTTGCGGGGGTTGGCGGCGTGCATTGCAGAGTCCTTGCTTAGGCAGCTAACAAGGCGCGATTGTAAGGATATTTGTCTATTGGTGGGATCTGCTTTGCTTTATGTGGGAGGGAGCAAGCCCCCTTCCACCTTAAAAAGCAGTCAGAAGAGCTTCAGCGGTTCTTCGTTAAGTGCCGAAAGCTGTTCGCGCAACGCCAGCACCTGATCCCCCCAATACCGCTCACTGCCGAACCACGGAAAGCTGTGCGGAAACGCCGGGTCGTCCCAACGCCGCGCCAGCCAGGCGCTGTAGTGCATCAGGCGCAACGCGCGCAGGGGTTCGATCAGCGCCAATTCACGCGGGTCGAAGTCATGGAATTCCTGGTAGCCGTCCATCAATTCCGACAACTGCCCCAGGCATTCCTGACGGTCGCCGGCGAGCATCATCCACAGGTCCTGGACCGCCGGGCCCATGCGGCAGTCATCCAGGTCGACGATATGGAACATCTCGTCACGGCACATCATGTTGCCGGGGTGGCAATCGCCGTGCATGCGGATGTTCTTGTGCGGCGTGGCCTTGTACACCTCTTCCACGCGCTTGAGCAGGTCACGGGCCACGGACTCGTAGGCTGGCAGCAGGCTTTTGGGAATGAAATTGCCTTCGAGCAGGGTGGTGAGGGAGTCGTGACCGAAGTTCTTCACCCCCAGCGCTTCGCGGTGTTCGAACGGGCGGGTGGAGCCCACGGCGTGCAGGCGACCGAGCAATTGCCCGAGGCGATACAACTGGTCGAGGTTGCCCGGTTCCGGCGCGCGGCCGCCACGGCGCGGGAACAGGGTAAAACGGAAACCCGCGTGTTCGAACAGGCTTGCGCCGTTGTGGATAAGGGGCGCCACCACCGGCACGTCGCATTCGGCCAGTTCAAAGGTAAAGCGGTGTTCTTCGAGGATCGCCTCGTTGGTCCAGCGCTGGGGGCGATAGAACTTGGCGATCAGCGGTTCTGAGCCTTCGATGCCCACCTGATACACGCGATTTTCGTAGCTATTAAGCGCCAGGATGCGGGCATCGCTGAGGAAACCGATGCTGTCGACAGCGTCGAGGACCAGGTCGGGAGTGAGTGTTTCAAACGGGTGGGCCATGCGAACTCCTGCGCGCAGCAGGGCGCCGCGTCCGGCCCGGTATGGTAACGCACCGGGCCAGAGATAGGTGGTGGCTGTGCGATTGCCATCGGGAGCAAGCCCCCTCCCACACTTTGATTTGTGAATACAGTTCAAATGTGGGAGGGGGCTTGCCCCCGATGAGGCCGTGTCAGGCGCCGACGACCCCGCCGTCATCCCGCCGAATCACCATCACCGACGAGCGCGGCTTGCCGTTCGGCAAATGTTCCGGCCAGGTCGAACCGCCGGTTTCACCGGGATGCTGGATCCCCACAAACAGGGTTTTCTGATCCGGCGAGAAGCTGATCCCCGTGACCTCACATGCCACCGGGCCCACCATGAAGCGGCGGATTTCGCCAGTGCCTGGGTCGGCGCAGAGCATCTGGTTATTGCCCATCCCCGCGAAGTCGCCGGCGTTGCTGTAGTCGCCATCGGTGAGGATCCACAAGCGCCCGGCCTTGTCGAAGCCCAGGCCATCGGGGCTGTTGAACATGTTTTGTGGGTTGATGTTGGACGAGCCGCCCTTGGGCTTGCCGGCATGTACCCCAGGGTTGCCAGCCACCACGAACAGGTCCCAACTGAAGTCAGCCGCGCCGTGGTCATCGGCATTGGCCTTCCAGCGCAGGATCTGGCCGTAGACGTTCTTTTCGCGTGGGTTGGGGCCGCCCACCGGCTGGCCGTCTTCGCCGCGCTTGGCGTTATTGGTCAGGGTGCAATAGACCTGGCCGTCGGTGGGGCTGACCACGATCCATTCCGGGCGGTCCATGCGCGTGGCTTTGACCACGCTGGCGGCCAGGCGCGCGTGGATCAACACTTCGGCCTGGCTGGCAAAGCCGCTGCTGGCGTCGATGCCGTTTTTGCCGTGGGTGAGTTCCACCCATTGGCCCTTGCCCTTGGGGTGGTCGACGTCGCCGTCGCCCGCGTCGAAGATCGCCACATACAAGGTGCCGTGGTCGAGCAGGTCCTTGTTGGCCTTGGGGTTCTTGTGGTTGATCTTGTCGCGGCTGACGAATTTGTAGATGAACTCACCGCGCTCATCGTCGCCCATGTACACCACGGCACGGCCGTCGCGGGTTTCGGCCAGCGCTGCGTTCTCATGTTTGAAGCGGCCCAGGGCGGTGCGTTTGGTCGGGGTGGATTGCGGGTCGAACGGGTCGATTTCCACCACCCAGCCGTGGCGGTTGAGTTCGTTGGGGTGCTTGGCCATGTCGAAGCGCGGGTCGTGCAGGTGCCAGTTGATCTCTTTGCTGGCGGCGACCACGCCGTAGCGTTTCTGCCCGGCATCGAATGCTTGCTGTGGGTTGCTGCTGCCGAAGCAGTCGGTGAAGTTCTCTTCACAGGTCAGGTACGTGCCCCATGGCGTTTTGCCGTTGGCGCAATTCTGGAAGGTGCCGAGGACTTTTTTGCCGGACTTGTCGGCGCTGGTTTTCAGCCATTCGTGGCCGGCGGCGGGACCGCTCAGGCGGATCGGCGAGTTGCCGTGGATGCGCCGGTTGTAGCGCGAGTCCTGGACGAACTGCCAGGTGTCGCCCTTGCGCCGTATTTCGATCACCGACACGCCTTCGCTGGCCTGGGCCTTGCGCACGTCTTCGGCCGACTGCGGCGCGCCACCGTGGGCATAGAGGTAGCGATAGTTGGTGTATTCGTTGTTGATCGCCATCAGCGCGCGGTTGTCGTCACCGGGGAAGGCGAACAGGCTCATGCCGTCGTTGTTGTCGCCGAACTGCTGTTCCTGGGCCTTGGCCGTGCCGTTGCCGGACGGGTCAAAGGCCGGGGCGCTCTTGTGCAGCGGCTGGCCCCAACTGATCAGCACCGAAGCGCTGTAGCCCGGCGGCAGGGTGATGGTGTCGCTGGTGGCGGCGGCGATGCTGGTGAAACCCAGCAGCGGGCTGGCGGAGGCCGCGTTTACGGCCAGGGCGCTGCGGCTGAGCAGGTTGCCGCCCAGGAACATCGCGGCACCGCAGAGTGCGCCGGCGCCGATAAAACGACGGCGGGTGAGGCCGACCATCTGTTCGAGGTCGGTGGCTTGGTTCTCTTCTAACAGGCTCATCACGGGCTCCTTGAGTGCTTTTTGCTAACACCTTAAGCAGCCGTCGTGACGAAATTGTTGCAATTTGAAGGCAGCGTGCAACTTACACGGGGGTGCCGAGCAAGACCTGGCTGGGGGCGAATTGCACCTGGACCGTCTGACCTTCGGTGGTGCCCAGTGCGTTCAGCGCGTCCGGCGGCGCCAGGGCGCATAAAACCAGGCCGTTCGGCAGGGTGATGCGCACTTCGCTGGGGCCGTCCTCGGCGGTGAGAATGGCGGCGACGATGCCGCTCATACAATTGTGTCCAAGTGTTGCGGCTGCCTGCGGTGCCAGCAGTTCCAGCCAACCGGCCTTGATCAAGGCGACGACTTCCACGCCCAACTCCAGCTCCAGCCGCTGCGTGCTGTCGTGGGTGATCTGCGCCTCGAGGGTCAGCCCGCCCGTCAGTTGCAGGCGCACCAAATCGTTGCGGCCTTGGCGTTGAATCGCAACGACCTGGCCATGCAGCTGGTTACGCGCGCTGGTGCGCAGCATCAGGCGGCCGAGCAGGTTGAAGTCACTGGCCGCTTCGTCCGAACCCAGCACTTGGGCCTGCACCGCTTGCAGGCGCTGATAGAGGCGCAGTACCCGTTCACCTTCGACCGTGAGCCTGGCGCCGCCGCCGCCCTTGCCGCCGACGCTGCGTTCGACCAGCGGTTTTTGCGCCAGGTTGTTCAACTCGTCGATGGCGTCCCAGGCGGCCTTGTAACTCAAGCCAGCGCTTTTGGCGGCGCGGGTAATGGAGCCCTGCTCGGCGATATGCGCAAGCAAGGCAATGCGCTGCGGGCGGCGGACGATATGTTGGCTGAGCAGGGTGGGTAGAGACATGGGCATACGCTGTGTGGGGATGAGCGGACGTTGCGGGCGCGGGGCGGCAGAGTCAAGTGTCTGGCTTTGGCGTGCGCGCCAGGCAGTACACGTCGACCTGTCGCGCGCCGGCATGGATCAACAACCGCGCCAGGCTGTGGGCAGTGGCGCCGGTGGTGAGTACGTCGTCCACCACGGCAAAATGGCGGCCTTGCACCTGGGCGCCGGCGGCCAGGGCAAAGGCGCCGAGCAGGTTGCGTTTGCGGGTCTTGGCGTCGAGGGCTTGTTGCGCGAGGGTTTCATGGGGGCGCAGCAGCAGGTGTTCATCGCAGGGGATATTCAGGTCGGCGCTGAGCCAGCGCGCCAACATCAGCGCCTGGTTATAGCCACGTTCGCGCAGGCGTTTGCGCGCCATGGGTACCGGCAGCAGGGCGTCCGGGCGTGTGAGGGCAGTGTTGTCGAAGCGGTGTTGCACGTGTTGCCCCAATAAACGGCCGAGCATATGCCCGAGCGGCCAGCGCGCCTGGTGTTTGAAGCGGCTTATCAGACGGTCGACGGGAAAGCTGTAGGCCCAGGGGGCGATCACCTGTTTAAACGCCGGCGGTTGCTGTTGGCACTGGCCGCAGACCAGGCCGTCCATCGATAAGGGCAGGGCGCAGACTTCGCAGTGTTCCATCAGCCAGGGCAGTTCGGTCTCGCAGGCGTTGCAGACCGAGTCGGCGGTTTCAGTGGGCTCATCGCAGATCAAACAGTTCTGTTTGTTTTTTGACCAGATGTAAACCTGGTATTTGCGCTTCAGTTGACAGTGCATGGATCTTCCTTAAATATGCCGAGCATCCGTGTCGCGCCTGTGGGTATTGCCCTTCCCGCAGCGCCTGTCAAAGCATAATCAAGGAATCGCCCATGAGCGCCAGCACCACTGCCACCCTGCGTCACGATTGGTCCCTGGCCGAAGTCAAAGCACTGTTTGTGCAACCGTTCAATGACCTGTTGTTCCAGGCGCAGACCGTGCACCGCGCGCATTTCGACGCCAACCGGGTGCAGGTGTCGACGCTGCTGTCGATCAAGACCGGCGCCTGCCCGGAAGATTGCAAATATTGTCCGCAGTCGGGCCACTACAACACCGGCCTGGAAAAAGAAAAACTGATGGAAGTGCAGAAGGTCCTCGAAGAGGCTGCCCGCGCCAAAGCCATCGGTTCTACGCGCTTCTGCATGGGCGCCGCCTGGAAGCACCCGTCGGCCAAAGACATGCCCTACGTGTTGCAGATGGTCAAAGGCGTGAAGGCCATGGGCCTGGAAACCTGCATGACCCTCGGCCGTCTCGACCAGGACCAGACCGAAGCCCTGGCCCAGGCCGGCCTCGACTACTACAACCACAACCTCGATACCTCGCCGGAATTTTACGGCAGCATCATCACCACCCGTACCTACAGCGAGCGCCTGCAAACCCTGGCCTATGTGCGTAATTCGGGGATGAAGATCTGCTCGGGCGGCATCCTCGGCATGGGCGAGTCCCTCGACGACCGCGCCAACCTGCTGATCCAGTTGGCCAATCTGCCGGAGCATCCGGAGTCGGTGCCGATCAACATGCTGGTGAAGGTGGCCGGTACGCCGTTGGAAAACGCCGAGGACATCGACCCGTTCGACTTTATCCGCATGCTGGCGGTGGCGCGCATCCTGATGCCGCAATCCCATGTGCGCCTGTCGGCCGGCCGTGAAGCGATGAATGAACAGATGCAGGCGCTGGCGTTTTTCGCCGGGGCGAACTCGATCTTCTATGGCGACAAACTGCTGACCACCGCCAACCCGCAAGCCGACAAAGACATGCAACTGTTCGCGCGCCTGGGCATCCTGCCGGAAGCCCGTGAAGAGCATGCCGACGAAGTGCACCAGGCGGCGATCGAACAGGCGTTGGTGGAGCACAAGAGCAGCGAGCAGTTTTACAACGCCGCTGTTTGACCCAAATGCAATTCAAATGTGGGAGGGAGCAAGCCCCCTCCCACATGTTCTACCGCGAACATCCTGCTGAATCGAGGCCTGCATGTCTTTCGATCTCGCCGCGCGCCTCGCTGCCCGCCGTGCCGAACATCTTTACCGTCAACGTCCTCTGCTCCAGAGCCCCCAAGGCCCGCAAGTGGTGGTAGACGGGCAGCCGCTGTTGGCGTTCTGCAACAACGACTACCTGGGGCTGGCCAATCACCCGCAAGTGATCGAAGCCTGGCGCGCCGGTGCATCTCGTTGGGGCGTGGGCGGTGGCGCTTCGCACCTGGTGGTCGGGCACGCCATGCCGCACCACGAACTCGAAGAAGCCCTGGCCGACCTGACCGGTCGCCCGCGTGCCTTGCTGTTTACCACCGGTTACATGGCCAACCTGGGCGCGGTCACCGCATTGGTGGGGCAGGGCGATACGGTACTCGAAGACCGCCTTAACCATGCCTCGCTGCTGGATGCCGGCTTGCTGTCGGGCGCGCGGTTCAATCGCTACCTGCATAACGACGCGGCCAGCCTGGCCAAGCGCCTGGAAAAAGCCACCGGCAATACCCTGGTGGTCACCGACGGTGTGTTCAGCATGGATGGCGACCTGGCCGACCTGCCCGCGCTGGCGCGCGAAACCAAGGCCAAGGGCGCCTGGTTGATGGTGGACGACGCCCATGGCTTCGGCCCGCTGGGGGCCAACGGTGGTGGGATCGTCGAGCACTTTGGCTTGAGCCAGGACGATGTACCGGTATTGGTCGGCACGCTTGGCAAGGCATTCGGCACCGCCGGTGCGTTTGTGGCGGGCAGTGAAGAGCTGATCGAAAGCCTGATCCAGTTCGCCCGGCCGTACATCTACACCACCAGCCAACCGCCGGCGCTGGCCTGCGCCACACTCAAAAGCCTGGAGCTGCTGCGCACCGAGCATTGGCGGCGTGAACACCTCAACGGCCTGATTCGCCAGTTCCGCCAAGGGGCCGAGCAGCTTGGCCTGAACTTGATGGACAGCTTCACCCCGATCCAACCGATCCTGGTCGGCGACAGCGCCAGAGCCGTGCGTTTATCGCAGAGGCTGCGCGAGCGCGGCCTGATGGTCACCGCGATCCGCCCACCCACCGTGCCCGCCGGCGGTGCGCGGTTGCGCGTGACGTTGACGGCGGCCCACAGTGAAGCGCAGGTGCAGCTATTGTTGAGTGCATTGCAAGCGTGTTTGCGCCTGGAGCCTGCCCATGCGTAATCGACTGGTATTGCTGCCCGGCTGGGGCCTTGGCGTATCGCCGCTGGAACCATTGGCCGCCGCCTTGCAGGGCCTGGATGAACACCTGCGCGTGCAGATCGAGCCGTTGCCTGCGCTGGGCTCCTGCGACCTGGAAGAATGGCTCGATGAACTTGACGCGACCTTGCCGGACAACACCTGGCTGGGCGGCTGGTCCCTCGGCGGCATGCTGGCCGCCGAGTTGGCGGCACGGCGCGGCGAGCGTTGCTGTGGCCTGGTGACCCTGGCGAGCAACCCGTGTTTTGTTGCCCACGAGGGCTGGCCGGATGCGATGCCCGCCGAGACGTTCGATGCGTTCCTCAGCGGTTGCCACGCTGACTCGCAAGTCACTCTCAAACGCTTTGGACTGCTGTGTGCCAAAGGCGCCGCCGACCCTCGCGGGCTCTCGCGTTTGCTGGTCAGCGGCGCCCCGCATACGGCCCCCCATGTATTGATGCCGGGTTTAGAGTTACTCGCTCAATTGGACACGCGTGAGGCCTTGCTCGCCTATCGCGGCCCGCAGTTGCACCTGTTTGCCGCTATGGACGCGTTGGTGCCCGCGCAGGCGGCCAGTGCGCTCTTGGCATTGTTGCCCGATGTAGAAATCGGCCTGATTGAACAAGCCGGTCACGCTTTTCTTCTGGAGGACCCTCACGGTGTGGCGGGGGCCATCCAGGCTTTTTTGCATGAGTGTGTTGATGACTGATCTCTCCCAACCTTCACTGCCGGGCGCCTTGCCGGACAAGCTCCGGGTGGCGGCCTCGTTCTCCCGTGCGGCAGCCAGTTACGACAGCGTCGCTCAATTGCAGCGAGCGGTGGGGCACGGCCTGCTGTCGCGTTTGCCGTCGGCGGGGGCGCCACAACGTTGGCTGGATATGGGCTGCGGCACAGGTTACTTCAGCCGTGTGTTAGCTGAACGCATGCCCGCGAGCCAAGGCGTGGCGCTGGATATTGCCGAGGGCATGCTTGCTCATGCGCGGCCTTCAGGTGGCGCGCAGCACTTCATTGCCGGTGATGCGGAACGCTTGCCGCTGAAAGCTGACAGCTTCGGGCTGCTGTTCTCCAGCCTGGCGGTGCAATGGTGTGCGAACTTCGACGCAGTGCTGAGCGAGGCCTATCGGGTGCTGCAGCCGGGCGGCGTATTGGCGTTTGCCAGTTTATGCGTGGGCACGCTGGATGAACTGCGCGAAAGCTGGCGCGCCGCCGATGGCCTGGTGCACGTCAACCGTTTCCGTACCTTCGAGGCTTACCAGCAATTGTGCGCGGCCAGCGGTTTGCGCGTGGTCAGCCTGGAGCGCCAGCCCCATGTGCTGCATTACCCCGATGTGCGCAGCCTGACCCACGAATTGAAGGCCCTGGGCGCACACAATCTGAACCCAGGCCGCCCCGGTGGGTTGACGGGCCGCGCGCGAATTGCCGCATTGGTTCAAGCGTATGAGCAGTTCCGCCAGGCCCAGGGCCTGCCGGCAACGTATCAAGTGGTGTATGCCGTACTGGAGAAACCTCTATGAGCCCCGCTTATTTCATCACCGGCACCGACACCGATGTGGGCAAGACCACCGTCGCCGCCGGCCTGTTGCACGCGGCGCGCCAAGCCGGCAGAAGCACGGCTGCGGGCAAACCGGTGGCGTCCGGCTGCGCGCTGACGCCCCACGGCCTGCGCAACGACGATGCCCTGGCGCTGCTGGCGCAGTGTTCATTGCCGCTCAGTTATGCCGAGGTCAACCCCGTGGCGTTCGAGCCTGCCATCGCACCGCATTTGGCGGCGCGCGAGGCAGGGGTTGCGCTGACGGTGCAGTCGTTGCTCAAACCCATGCAGCAGATTCTGGCGCGCCAGGCCGATTTCACCTTGATCGAAGGCGCCGGCGGCTGGCGCGTGCCGTTGGCTGATCAGGCCAACCTGTCAGACCTGGCCATGGCGCTCAAACTGCCGGTGATCCTGGTGGTGGGCGTGCGCCTGGGTTGTATCAGCCATGCCTTGCTCACCGCCGAGGCCATCGCGCGGGATGGTTTGCAGTTGGCGGGGTGGGTGGCCAATATCATTGATCCCAAGACCTCTCGTCTGGAAGAAAACCTCGCCACCCTGGCTGAGCGGTTGCCGGCGCCGTGCCTGGGGCGTGTGCCCAAGCTCAAGCACGCCGGGGCTGAAGCGGTGGCGCACCACCTGCACCTGGATCTGCTTGACTGATTTTGGCTATCGCTAAGGCACTGTGCCATTATTGTTTTTGACGGGCATTTGGCCACGATCTCTGCTTCAATCACCGCTCACGATTCTGTAAAGGCAGGCTTAGCCATGGAAATCTCTGGAAGCAGCGCGTTTTATTCGGGCCTGAATACCATTCAGTCCGGGCAGAACCGTGTGGACCAGGCCGCCGGCAAGATCGCCAGTGCCGCCACCAGTCAGCCTTCGGATGCCCAGAATGATCGCCTGCAGGCGGTCAATCGCGGCCAACCGACCAACTCCGCCAGCAATATGGTGGAACTGGCCGAAGGCAAGTTCCAGGTCGAGCTGGGCGTCAAGGTGGCCAAGGCTTCGGACGAAATGCTCGGTACATTGATCGACACTTACGCCTGATCTGCCGGCGTTTGAACCTGTGGGAGGGGGCTTGCTCCCGGTAGCGGTACATCAGTCAAAGAGATATCGACTGACACGACGCTATCGGGAGCAAGCCCCCTCCCACATTTGCCCTGTTTTATTCTGATCCCTTTCTATACATCTCTCTGATGTGGCATCCAGCCTCAGGCTTTGTTGCGCCTGGGTTGATGTGTGTCATGACAAACGGCATCTGAGCGACGCTTGACATCCCCAGGTCGTAAACGTATGTTTCAAACACCTGTTTGACCGCCACAATAAATTCCACGCGGTTGTTCATTCCAGCTACATCAGCAGAGGTTTATCGCTATGCCTGACTACAAGGCCCCCTTGCGTGATATTCGCTTCGTTCGTGACGAACTGCTCGGTTATGAAGCGCACTATCAGAGCCTGCCGGCTTGCCAGGACGCTACCCCGGACATGGTCGATGCCATCCTTGAGGAAGGCGCCAAGTTCTGTGAGCAAGTGCTGGCACCGTTGAACCGCATGGGTGACATCGAAGGGTGCACCTGGAGTGAATCAGGCGTTAAGACCCCTACGGGCTTCAAAGAAGCCTACAAACAGTTCGTCGAAGGCGGCTGGCCGAGCCTGGCCCACGACGTGGAGCACGGTGGCCAAGGCCTGCCGGAATCCCTGGGCCTGGCCGTGAGCGAAATGGTCGGCGAAGCCAACTGGTCGTGGGGCATGTACCCAGGGCTGTCCCACGGTGCGATGAACACCATCTCCGAGCACGGCACTCCCGAGCAGCAAGAGGCTTACCTGACCAAACTGGTGTCGGGCGAATGGACCGGCACCATGTGCCTGACCGAGCCGCACTGCGGCACCGACCTGGGCATGTTGCGCACCAAGGCCGAACCTCAGGCCGATGGTTCCTACAAAGTCTCCGGTACCAAAATCTTCATTTCGGCCGGTGAACACGACATGGCCGACAACATCGTCCACATCGTACTGGCCCGCCTGCCGGATGCACCGGCCGGCACCAAAGGCATCTCGCTGTTTATCGTGCCCAAGTTCCTGCCTAACGCAGACGGTTCAATCGGCGCGCGTAACGCGGTGAGCTGCGGTTCCCTGGAGCACAAAATGGGGATCCACGGTAACGCCACCTGCGTGATGAACTTCGATGCGGCCACCGGTTACCTGATCGGCCCGGCGAACAAAGGCCTGAACTGCATGTTCACCTTTATGAACACCGCGCGCCTGGGCACTGCGTTGCAAGGCCTGGCTCACGCCGAGATCGGCTTCCAGGGCGGCCTGAAGTACGCTCGCGACCGCCTGCAAATGCGCTCCCTCACCGGCCCGAAAGCGCCGGAAAAAGCCGCTGACCCGATCATCGTTCACCCAGACGTGCGCCGCATGCTGCTGACCATGAAAGCCTTCGCCGAAGGCAACCGTGCGATGGTGTACTTCACCGCCAAGCAAGTGGACATCGTCAAGTACGGCACCGACGACGAAGCCAAGAAACAGGCCGATGGCTTGCTGGCATTCATGACCCCGATCGCCAAGGCGTTCATGACCGAAGTCGGTTTTGAATCGGCCAACCACGGCGTGCAGATCTACGGCGGCCACGGCTTTATCGCCGAGTGGGGCATGGAGCAGAACGTTCGCGACAGCCGCATCTCGATGCTGTACGAAGGCACCACCGGTATCCAGGCGCTGGACCTGCTCGGCCGTAAAGTGCTGATGACCCAGGGCGAAGCGCTCAAGGGCTTCACCAAAATCGTGCACAAGTTCTGCCAGGCCAACGAAGGCAACGAGGCTGTCAAAGAGTTCGTCGCACCGCTGGCGGCACTGAACAAAGAGTGGGGCGAGTTGACCATGAAGGTCGGCATGGCCGCGATGAAGGACCGTGAAGAAGTCGGTGCCGCTTCGGTGGATTACCTGATGTATTCCGGTTATGCCTGCCTGGCGTACTTCTGGGCCGACATGGCACGCCTGGCGGCCGAAAAACTGGCCGCCGGTACCAGCGAAGAGGCGTTCTACACCGCCAAGCTGCAGACCGCGCGGTTCTACTTCCAGCGTATCCTGCCGCGTACCCGTACCCACGTGGCCACCATGTTGTCGGGCGCCAACAACCTGATGGACATGAAAGAAGAAGACTTCGGCCTGGCTTACTAAGCGTCGGCAGGGTTTCTTCCACAGCGTAAAAGCCGCCGCTCTTTCGGGAGCGGCGGCTTTTTTATGGGCGTGCGCCCAACCCTCAAGGCGTCGGAATGAAAGGCGTCCCGTCGCAATAGACGTTTCCGGGTAAAACCCCCCTGACTCGAACGGGCACCGGCGTAGATCGAATCTGTTGATTGGCGCTATTTAGCGTTGAGTAGCTGACATACATCACACCTCTGCCGATTACCCCCATAGTCGTCGAGTAGGGCACGTCGACGATAAGGCCTCGTGTGGGCGCATCGGCGGAAAGCACCACAGAAACTGTGACTGCTGGAACGATGACGTTTGAACCATCATCCTGCCGGCTCAGCGCGCAGGTCACGGTCAACGATCTGCCGGCAATCAAGAGTGTCGAAGCGGGGATAGACACCTGAATGAAACGATTCGAATAGGTTGCGCCCAAGGGCAGCGCTGAGTTGCAGTTGAGGTTGCCGTCAGCGTTCAGGTTTTGCACCACCGGCGGCGCCAACGTCATCAGGGCTGACAGGTTGAAGGTCAGGGTTCGGACGGGGCCGTTGAAGGCAACCCCGCGGCTGGTAACTCGAAACCCAACCTGAGCCGAGGTATCCGTGTTGGCGGCGCCCGGCAGCGTGGCCAGTATTTGCCCCGTCGAGACAGTGAACGGTAGCGGCAAGGGTTGCCCTGCGTAAGTCAAGGACGCCGTTACGACGGTGCCCGCCAGGGTCACGGCCACCGTGTCGCCGATTTGCAGGCTGGCGTTGTCCAGCCATACGTCCACCCCTGGCTGGCCACTTTGGTTGATGTCCCATTGGGTCACGGTGTTGTCCGGCGCAATCGCCAGAGGTATCCGTGGCATGGCGATGTTGGAAGGCGTCACGCGTATGGCAACTGTTACCTCGAGACTCAGCGAGTCCCGGGCGCGGTTGCCGCCCTGGTCAATGAGGCGGTAGGTCAGTTGTTGTGTGCCGTTGCCTCGGGCACGAATGATCGCCGCCGGCACCGGGATCATCCGCTCAGCCGGCACGTCAGACAGGGTGACGGGTGGGGTGTAAGGCACCGCCAGATGGATGTTGGTGTTGCCGTAGTAGAACACTGCACGCACATTTTTCTTATCGTTGATCTGTTCATGCTCGGGAATCCGAAACCAGACCGGGTCATTGTTGGCCAGGTACTCATCGGTAATCAGTGGCGTCGCCAGGTTCGCCGGCAACAGTGGGCGCGGTGGTGTGATGGAGAGATAACCAAAAGGTGGCGTTTTATGGACCCGCAAGAGCGTGCTGGTGGTGGCACGCAACACATTGTCACCGTCGTCCACGGTATAGGTGAGCCAATACTCGCCCTCGTTGCCTACAAAACGACGTGGCACGACGACCTCAATATCCCCGACGGGATAGGCCGGCAATACCGTGTACGAGAACACCTGGTATTCCCCCGGTGGCGGTAACTGCGCGTACACCCTGATGCTGATTGGACGAGACACGGGAGGGCCGGGTTGCGGCAGCGCCGGAATGCGAATTCGCAAGTCTTTTGCGGCCACCGACAGGGGGACCAGGCCGTCGGCATTGGCAATTGCATCCACCACGATCAGCGGTGGCAGCCTGGAAATGGCGTGACGAATCAAGAACGCTGAGCTTGTGCGCACAAAATCGGCAATGGCGGTTTCCATGGGAACGCTCCCTTGATGTTTGAAGGACACTCCCTTGTCCCGACTGCTCGATGGGCGCTTAGTGGGTGTAGCCAGTAAACACTGCAAACCCCTCGGCGGATACTGTCAGAACTAACAGGGCGGATGGTCCGCTTATTGCCTATTTGGCGCGTGATAAAAAACCATAGCGTTGCGCTCAGGGATTGGGCAAACCGGCCGTTAAAGTAGTGGCAATTTGATACAGGGCAGACAGCTTGTGCTTAACTGTCGGCGTAACGGCATAGTGCCACTATTTTGTAGGTCGGAGTTTTACCCTTGTCACGCGTGTCGGCTGTGCGGTTCAGTCATTTTCTTCCCTCGTTGCTGCTCTTGCTGGCGGGGCTTTCGGCTGCATACGTCAAGGATCTCAACGTCTTCTTCACCTCGCTGTTCAACGTGTTGCCGACCCTGGTGTTGCTGCTCGGCGGTTCGTACTGCGCGGTATACCGGCGCCAGCGTGAGCTGTTCTTGATGATTACCGTGTACGTGGCCTACTTCCTGCTCGATACCCAGACCGATTTCTACCGTGACAACGGCCGCGTGCGCGAAGATGCGGCGGTGGTGTTTCACCTGTGTTGCCTGTTGTTGCCACTGCTGTTCAGCATTTATGCGTTGTGGCAGGAAAAAACCCACCTGTTCCGCGACTTCGTAGCGCGCGGCGCGGTGTTGCTGGCAATAGGCAGCGTAGCGTTGGCCCTTGAGCAAAGTTATCCCCAGGCGCTGTTGAACTGGCTGGCGCAGATCCGCTGGCCGGCGTTGCATGGCAACTGGATGAGCTTGATCCAGCTGTCGTACCCCATGTTCCTGATCGGCTTCCTGACGCTCGCGGCGCAATACTGGTACCAGCCGCGCCCGCTGCATGCGGCGCAATTGGTGGGGGTGCTGGGGCTGTTCTGGATGTTGCCCCAGACGTTCATCCTGCCGTTTACCCTCAATATCATGTGCAGCCAGGTGATGTTGATGATCGCTGCCGGCGTGGCCCATGAGGCCTATCAAATGGCGTTTCGCGATGAGCTGACCGGTTTGCCGGGGCGTCGTGCGCTCAACGAGCGCATGCAACGGCTGGGGCGTAACTATGTGCTGGCGATGACCGACGTCGACCACTTCAAGCGCTTCAACGACACCCATGGCCACGATGTCGGCGACCAAGTGCTGCGCCTGGTGGCGAGCAAATTGTCCCGGGTCAGCGGTGGCGGGCGTGCGTACCGCTATGGCGGTGAAGAGTTTGCCGTGGTGTTTGCCGGCAAGAGCCTGGATGAGTGCATGCCGCACTTGGAGGAAATTCGCGAGATCGTCGCCAATTACGACATCAAGCTGCGCAACTCGGATCGCCCTCAGGATGATAGCCAGGGCCGGCAACGCCGCGCGGGCAGCGGCGCGTCGAGCGTGTCGGTGACGGTCAGCATCGGCGTGGCCGAGCGCCAAGCCGAACAGCGCACCCCTGAAGAAGTGCTCAAGTCCGCCGACCAGGCGCTGTATGCCGCCAAAGGCGCGGGGCGCAACTGTGTGATCGCCGCCGGGCAAACACGGCGTGGCGCGGTGCGCATGGAGAGCGCTGCCGGTTGACTGATGGCGACGTATTCAGCGGTTCTACAGTGATTGTTCGGGGCGCTGGCCGGCAGTAGGTTGATGGCATCTGCTGCCGGAGACATGACCATGCCTGAGTACAAAGCTCCCCTGCGCGACATGCGCTTTTTGATCGACAACGTGTTTGATTTCCACGGCCACTACGCCGCGTTGGGCGCAACCGACGCCAGCCCGGACATGGTCAACGCGATCCTCGAAGAAGGCGCCAAATTTTGCGAGAACGTGCTCTCGCCGCTCAACCGCAGCGGCGATGAAGAAGGCTGCCATTTCGACAATGGCGTGGTCACTACGCCCAGGGGTTTCAAGGAAGCCTTCGCCCAGTATGTCGAGGGCGGCTGGCATGGCGTAGCGGCAGACCCGGCCTACGGCGGCCAGGGTTTGCCGCAGTCGCTGGGCCTGGTGCTCAGTGAGATGATCGGCTCCAGCAACACCTCCTGGGGCATGTACCCGGGGCTGACTCATGGCGCCATGTCGGCGATCCATGCCCACGGCACTGCCGAGCAGAAAGACATCTTCCTGGGCAAGCTCACCGCCGGCGAATGGACCGGCACCATGTGCCTGACCGAAGCCCATTGCGGCACCGACCTGGGCCTGATCAAGACCCGCGCCGTGCCCCAGGCCGATGGCAGCTATGCCGTTACCGGCAGCAAAATCTTCATCTCGGCCGGCGAGCACGACATGAGCGCCAATGTCATCCATTTGGTGCTGGCCAAGCTGCCGGATGCGCCGGCCGGCACCAAGGGCATTTCGCTGTTTATCGTGCCCAAGTTCCACGCCGACTCCGGCGAGCGCAACGCGGTGAACTGTGGCGCCATCGAGCACAAGATGGGCATCAAGGCCTCAGCCACTTGCGTGCTGAACTTCGACGGGGCCAAGGGCTTTTTGATTGGCGAGGCCAACAAAGGCCTCAACTGCATGTTCACCATGATGAACCACGCGCGCCTGGGCACCGGCATGCAAGGCCTGTGCAATGGCGAAGCGAGCTTCCAGGGCGCGATAAAATACGCCAATGATCGCCTGCAAATGCGCTCGCTGACCGGCGCCAAGGCCCCGGACAAGGCTGCCGATCCGATCATCGTGCACCCCGACGTGCGACGCATGCTGCTGACCATGAAGGCCTTCAACGAGGGCAACCGCGCACTCACCTATTTCACCGCGCAGCTGCTTGATACCGCGCACCTGAGCAGCGACGCCGGCCAGCGCCAGGAAGCCGAAGACCTGTTGGCGTTCCTCACGCCGATCTGCAAAGCCTTTATGACCGACACCGGGCTGGAAGTGACCAACCATGGCATGCAGGTATTCGGCGGCCACGGCTACATCCGCGAGTGGGGCATGGAGCAACTGGCGCGCGATGCGCGTATCGCGCCGATTTATGAAGGTACCAATGGCATCCAGGCCCTCGACCTGCTGGGGCGCAAGGTGCTGGGCAGCCAGGGCAAGTTGCTGCGCGGGTTTACCAAAATCGTGCATAAGTTTTGCGCCGCGAATGCCGAGCATGCGCAGCTCAAGTCCTATGTGGCGCAGCTTAACCAACTGAACCAGCAATGGGGCGAGTTGACCAGCCAGGTCGGTATGGCCGCGATGAAGAATCCGGATGAAGTAGGCGCCGCCGCGGTGGATTACTTGATGTACAGCGGTTACATCATCCTCGCCTACCTGTGGCTGCGCATGGCGATTGCGGCGCAGGGCCACGGCGATGCCGAGTTCGCCAAGGCCAAGCTGGCCACCTGTGAGTTTTACTTCAAGCGCCTGTTGCCGCGTACCGCGACCCATCGCGCCGCGGTGGAAGCGGGCAGTGAATGCCTGATGAGTCTGTCTGCGGCGGCGTTTATGCTGGAGTGACTTAAAAATACCAGCTAGTCACAAGTGGACCCTATGTGTCTGAAAAGTTGTTCGGGTACACTCGGAGCCTGTAAAACAGATCCTATCGAATCACTTTTCACGTTCTCACGAGGTTTGCCATGGCTGATTACAAAGCGCCGCTGCGTGATATGCGCTTCGTCCTCAACGAAGTGTTTGAGGTTGCCGCTACCTGGGCCCAATTGCCGGCGTTGGCAGACACCGTTGACGCCGATACTGTCGAGGCGATTCTCGAAGAGGCCGGCAAAGTGACCGCCAAATCCATCGCGCCGCTCAGCCGCGGTGGCGATGAGCAGGGTTGCCGTTGGGACAACACCGCCGTGTTTACCCCGGACGGTTTCCCACAGGCCTACAAAACCTACGCCGAAGGCGGCTGGGTGGGCGTAGGCGGTGATCCTTCGTTTGGCGGCATGGGCATGCCCAAGGCGGTGTCGGCGCAAGTTGAAGAGATGATCAACTCGTCGAGCCTGGCGTTCGGGCTTTACCCGATGCTGACCTCCGGCGCCTGTGTGTCGATCGCTACCCACGCCAGCGAGGAACTCAAGGCGGCCTACCTGCCGAAGATGTATTCCGGCGAGTGGGCCGGCTCCATGTGCCTGACCGAGGCCCATGCCGGTACCGACCTGGGGATGATCCGCACAAAAGCCGAACCTCAGGCGGACGGTTCCTACACCGTCAGCGGGACCAAGATTTTTATCACCGGCGGCGAACACGATCTCACCGACAACATCATCCACCTGGTGCTGGCCAAGTTGCCGGACGCGCCGGCAGGTCCAAAGGGTATCTCGTTGTTCCTGGTACCGAAGTTCATGGTCAATGCCGACGGCAGCCTGGGCGCACGTAACCCGGTGAGCTGTGGCTCCATCGAGCACAAGATGGGTATCCAGGCCTCTGCGACCTGCGTGATGAACTTCGACGCAGCCGTGGGTTACCTGGTGGGCGAGCCGAACCGTGGGTTGGCGGCGATGTTCACCATGATGAACTACGAGCGTCTGGGTGTGGGTATCCAGGGCCTGGCTTCCGGCGAACGCTCTTACCAGAACGCCATTGACTATGCGCGTGACCGTCTGCAGAGCCGCTCCCCGCTGGGGGCTCAGGCGAAAGACAAAGCGGCCGACCCGATCATCGTGCACCCCGACGTGCGGCGCATGTTGCTGACCATGAAAGCTTCGAACGAAGGGGGCCGGGCGTTCTCCACCTACGTGGCGACGCAGTTGGACATCGCCAAGTTCAGCGACGACGCCGCTGCCCGCGAACGTGCGGATAACCTGGTGGCGTTGCTGACGCCGGTGGCCAAGGCGTTCCTGACCGACCTGGGCCTGGAAACCACTGTGCTCGGCCAACAAGTGTTCGGCGGTCACGGCTACATCCGTGAGTGGGGCCAGGAGCAATTGGTGCGTGATGTGCGCATCACCCAAATCTACGAAGGCACCAACGGCATCCAGGCCCTGGACTTGATGGGGCGCAAGATCGTCGGCAGCGGCGGCGCGTTCTACCGCGTGTTCGCCGATGAGATCCGTCAGTTCATCGCAGGCGCGGGCGCCGAATTGGCCGAGTTCACCCAGCCGCTGAGCGCGGCGGTCGACAACCTGGACGAACTGACGGCCTGGGTGCTGGATCGCGCCAAGGCCAATCCGAACGAAATCGGCGCGGCTTCGGTGGAGTATTTGCATGCGTTTGGCTACGTGGCATACGCCTACATGTGGGCGCGCATGGCCAAGGCTGCCGTGGGCAAAGAAGAGGAAGATGACTTCTACGCCAGCAAGCTGGGCACGGCACGGTTCTACTTTGCCCGCCTGTTGCCACGTATTCACTCGCTGATCGCGTCGGTAAAAGCCGGTAGTGAATCGCTGTTTTTGCTGGATGAAGCCCTGTTTTAAGGGCTCGGAGGGCGTGTAAGCATTCTCTTACATGACGTGCTGCTAATCGTCCTCTATCGCCACATTGGATCCACGGATAATCTACTTCACATGGACGTCGCGCAGGAAGCGCAAAGCAACAACACGGACACGTAGGATTCTGCCAGGAAGGCGGAGTGAAATGGATGTCAGGGAAACAGTCTGCAAAGCCCCGCTTCGGCGGGGTTTTCTTTTGCCCGCGAAAAAGTCAGGCGGGTGCCTGCGGCGCGTTCATCACGTCTTCCAGCAAGGTGCGCAGCAATGCCAGCGTCGCCTGTTGACGCTGCACATCGCGGCATACCAGGCCGACTTTCAACGGCACCCTCGGCTCACTCAACGGTTTCCACAGCAGCGACTGGCTGTTGTGTTCATCCTGTGAGCGCCCCGGCAGCACCGTGGCCAATCGGGTGTTGGGCAGGCTGTCGAGAATACCCACCATGGTATTGAGTTCTGCCTGCACCTGCGGCCGCCGCCCCAGGTTGGCGAGTTGCCCCTGCCAGATCTGCCTGATCTGAAACTCTTCCCCCAGCAGCAACATCGGCAACTCGGCGGCTTGTTTCAGCGAGACTTTCTTGAATTCGCGCAGGGGATGGTCGTCGGGGATGACCACCTTCAGCTCGTCTTCGTACAGCAGCACGCCGTGTAACCCCGGTTGACGTGGCGGCAGATAGCTGATGCCGATGTCCAGTGAACCGTTGAGCAACCGCCGCTCAATCTCAATACCGGTCAATTCGTAGATCTGCACCACCAGGTGCGGCTGGGCCTTGCGCACACGCTCAAGCATTTGCGGCACCAGGCTGGTATGCACGGTTTGCAGCACGCCGATGGCCAAGGTGCGCAACGCCTGGCCCTTGAAGTTGCGCAACGCCTCGACGGCCTGCTGCATGCCGTCAATCAACGGCAACGCGTGGTTGTACAAGGTGTGGGCCGCAAGTGTCGGCAATAGCCGCTTGCTGCTGCGTTCGAACAGGCTCACATCCAGGTTCTGCTCCAACTGGCGGATCTGTTGCGACAAGGCCGGTTGGGAGATCGACAGACGTTCCGCGGCACGGCCCACATGGCCTTCTTCGTACACCGCGACGAAATAACGCAGTTGCTTGAAATCCATAAGTCTTTCTTATCGAAAAAGCAGGAAAATCGAAATGGCCGATGGCCCCCGAGATGGCTAGTCTAGCGCCTATTCGCAGGGCTTACAGGGCCGGATCGGGCAATGAACAGTGTTTGTGTTGATAGCGTTTACATAGGCAAGACAGAAAACCCACAGCGGGTGTTCGTACCAGGCTCGATTGCTATCGGGGTGGATCTGTGAATCTGTTCACTAGGCGTCGCCCCACGCCCAGCCTGGATGACTTGGTTATGGACGCAGCGGGTGACGTGACCAGTGAATCCTTGATGCCTACCGTGGCACGGCCGCCACACGTGTTTTTGCGTGGCCAGGGTTCCTGGTTGTGGGACAGCGACGACCGCGCTTACCTGGACTTCAGCCAGGGCAATGGCGCGAACAGCCTCGGCCATAGCCCGCAGGTATTGATCCGCGCCCTCGGTGAACAGACCCAAGCACTGATCAACCCCGGCATGGGCCTGCATAACCGCACCCAGCTCAATCTCGTCGAGCGTTTGTGCCACCGCACCGGCAGCGACCAGGCCTACCTGCTCAACAGCGGCGCCGAAGCCTGTGAAGCGGCGATCAAGTTGGCGCGCAAATGGGGCCAACTGCATCGCGGCGGCGCATACCGCATTATCAGCGCCAGCAACGGTTGCCATGGCCGCAGCTTCGCGACGCTGGCGGCCTCGGCGGGCGCCTTGGAAAACCGCTTCGAACCCCAATTACCCGGCTTTACCCACGTGCCATTCAACGATCTGCCGGCGCTGCATGCCGCCGTCGATGCGCAAACCGTGGCGATCATGCTTGAGCCGCTCCAGGGCGTCGGCGTCATTCCCGCCACCGAGCATTACTTGAAGGGCGTCGAGCGGCTGTGCCGTGAACTGGGGATCCTGCTGATTCTTGACGAAGTGCAAACCGGCCTTGGCCGTTGCGGGACGTTACTTGCCGAGCAGCAGTACGGCGTGCGCGCCGACATCATCACCCTCGGTAAAGGCCTGGGCGGCGGCGTGCCCTTGGCGGCACTGTTGGCACGCGGCAAGGCGTGCTGCTTTGAAGTGGGTGAGTTGGACGGCACCCATCATGGCAACGCGCTGATGGCATCGGCCGGCGCGGCGGTGCTCGACACGGTGCTGGAGCACGGCTTTCTCGAGCATGTGCGCGAGTCCGGCGTTTATCTGGGCGAAGGGCTGGCGCGCCTGGCTTACCGCTACGATCACGGCCAACTGCGCGGCCAAGGCCTGATATGGGGCTTGACGTTGTCGGAGGATTCAGCGCATGCCGTGGTAAAAGCCGCGCTGCACGAAGGCCTGATCCTCACCGCGCCGCAACCCGACTGCCTGCGCTTGACCCCCGCGCTGACGGTGAGCAAAAGCAACATCGACGAAATGCTCCTGCGCCTGGCCCGCGCCTTCTCCCGCGTACGCACCGCGCAGCTGCAATGCCGCAAGGGCATCGCCGTTTAACCTGTTATTCCTGAACCGTCTCGCGGTATACGCGGCGCCTCCAGCCTGACTTTTTTGGCTGGGGGCGTTTTTTTATGCTTATTGCGGGATGGCGCAATGCCAGAACTCACTGAACCCTCACGAGCCCCCAAGGTCGATTAGCTACACGGCTCACACGAGCCGATTTTATGGAGCTGACCCATGGATTTCATTCGTATCATCATCGCTATTCTGCTGCCGCCACTGGGTGTGTTCCTGCAAGTAGGCTTCGGCGGCGCGTTCTGGCTGAATATTCTGCTGACCTTGTGCGGTTACTTCCCTGGCATCATCCATGCGGTGTACATCATCGCCAAGCGCTGAGGCCCTTAGCCTTTTGCGATGAGCCGTGAGTTGCGCTCATTGCGAAAGGCCAGTTGCTCGATGCTCAGGCTGGCGTGCTCGGCGTCTTCCCGCGCTTGCAGGATGATGCCGTGGTGTTCGGACTTGCTGCACACGGGGTCGGCATTGCTGGCGTCGCCCGTGAGCATGAAGGCCTGGCAACGGCAGCCGCCGAAGTCCTTTTCCTTTTCGTCGCATGAACGGCATGGCTCGGGCATCCAGTCGTAGCCGCGAAAGCGATTGAAGCCAAAGGAGTCGTACCAGATGTGCTGCATGCTGTGGTCGCGCACATTGGGAAACTGCACCGGCATTTGTCGGGCACCGTGGCAGGGCAGGGCGGTGCCGTCCGGTGTGACCGTCAGAAAAATACTGCCCCAGCCGTTCATGCAGGCTTTGGGGCGCTCCTCGTAGTAATCCGGGGTCACAAAGATCAGTTTGCACGGGTGGCCTTGCGCTTCGAGCTTTGCGCGGTATTCGTTGGTGATGCGTTCGGCACGCACCAACTGTTCTTTGGTGGGCAATAAACCCACGCGATTGAGCTGCGCCCAGCCGTAGAACTGGCAGGTGGCAAGCTCGACGAAGTCCGCTTCCAGCGCGATGCACAGCTCGATGATGCGGTCGATCTTGTCGATATTGTGCCGATGGGTGACGAAGTTCAGCACCATCGGGTAGCCGTGGGCTTTCACCGCCCGGGCCATTTCCAGCTTTTGCGCGAAGGCTTTTTTCGAGCCGGCCAGCAGGTTGTTCACCTGCTCGTCGCTGGCCTGGAAGCTGATCTGGATATGGTCCAGGCCGGCCTTCTTGAAGTCGCTGATTTTCTGCTCGGTCAGGCCGATGCCGGAGGTGATCAGGTTGGTGTAGAAGCCCAGCTTGCGCGCCTCGGCGATCAACTCCGCGAGGTCCTGGCGCACCAGCGGTTCACCGCCGGAAAAACCCAACTGCGCGGCGCCCATTTCGCGGGCTTCACGAAACACCTTGATCCACTGCTCGGTGCTCAGCTCTTTGCCCTGCTCGGCGAAATCCAGCGGGTTGGAGCAGTAAGGGCACTGCAACGGGCAGCGGTAGGTCAGCTCGGCCAACAGCCACAAGGGCAGGCCGATGGCTGGCTTTTCAGGCAAGGGTAATCCAGTGCTCAGCACGGGCGACCTCCATGAATTGCTCGATGTCGTCACCGAGCTCAGGCACACCAGGAAATTGTTGGTCCAGTTTGGCGATGATCGCCGCTACGTCGCGCTCGCCATCGATCAAGCCGCCGATCAACGCGGCACTGTCGTTGAGCTTGATCATGCCTTCGGGGTAGAGCAATACATGGCCTTTTTGCGCCGGCTCGTACTGGTAACGATAGCCCTGGCGCCAGGTCGGTATTTTGCTGCGATCAAAGCTCATAGGGCGATCCCTTTATGCCAGACCCGCTGCTCGGTCACGCTGTGATAGGGCGGGCGTTTGAGTTCATAGGCCATGCTCATGGCGTCGAGCATGCTCCACAGGATGTCCAGTTTGAACTGGAGGATTTCCAGCATGCGGTCCTGACCTTCACGAGTGGTGTAGTGCTGCAGGGTGATCGCCAAGCCGTGTTCAACATCGCGACGGGCCTGGCCCAGGCGGGTGCGAAAGTACTCGTAGCCGGTCGGGTCGATCCACGGGTAATGCTGTGGCCAGCTGTCGAGGCGCGATTGGTGGATCTGCGGCGCGAACAGCTCGGTCAGCGAACTGCTGGCAGCTTCCTGCCAACTGGCGCGACGGGCAAAGTTGACGTAGGCATCCACCGCAAAACGCACGCCGGGCAGCACCAGTTCCTGGGAGCGCAGTTGGTCCGGGTCGAGGCCGACGGCCTGGCCCAGGCGCAACCAGGCTTCGATGCCGCCGTCTTCTCCGGGCGCGCCGTCATGGTCGAGCAAGCGCTGGATCCATTCGCGACGGATCTCGCGGTCCGGGCAGTTGGCCAGGATCGCGGCGTCTTTCAGGGGAATGTTTACCTGATAGTAGAAGCGGTTGGCGACCCAGCCCTGGATCTGTTCGCGGCTGGCGCGGCCTTCATACATCGCCACGTGGTACGGGTGGTGAATATGGTAGAAGGCGCCCTTGGCCCGCAAGGCCGCTTCGAACTCGGCGGGCGTCAGCGGTGTGTCAGTCATTTGCGTTGCTCCTACAGTTCAATGCTCATGCCGTCGTAAGCCACTTCGACATTGCGCCGCGCCAGCTCTGCCCGCTCGGGGGAGTCTTCATCGAGGATCGGGTTGGTGTTGTTGATGTGGATAAGCACCTTGCGTTGCGCCGGTAGCTGCTCAAGCACTTCGAGCATGCCGCCGGGGCCGTTCTGCGCCAGGTGGCCCATCTCGCGCCCGGTGCGGGTGCCGACGCCCCGGCGCTGCATTTCATCGTCGTCCCACATCGTGCCGTCCACCAGCAGGCAGTCGCTGCCGGCCATGATCTTCAGCAATGGCGCGTCGACCTTGCCCAGCCCCGGGGCATAGAACAGTTTGCCGCCGGTGCGCAGGTCTTCGACGATCAGGCCGATATTGTCGCCCGGGTGCGGGTCCAAGCGGTGCGGCGAGTAGGGCGGTGCGGCGCTGCGCAGCGGTAGCGGGGTGAAACGCAGGTTCGGGCAGGCGGGGATGCTGAAGCTGGCGTCCAGCTCGATGCGGTTCCAGGCCAGGCCGCCGTTCCAGTGAGTGAGCATGGTGAACAGCGGGAAACCGGTGCTCAGGTCTTCATGGACCATGTCGGTGCACCACACCTGGTGCGGGCAGCCTTCGCGCAGGCTCAACAGGCCGGTGGTGTGGTCGATCTGGCTGTCCATCAGGATGATCGCGCCGATGCCGGTATCGCGCAGCGCACGGCCGGGTTGCATCGGCGCAAACGCTTGCAGTTGCGCGCGAATATCCGGGGAGGCGTTGCACAGCACCCAATTCACGCCGTCGTCGGAGATCGCGATGGACGACTGGGTACGCGCCTGCGCCCGCAGGCTGCCGTCACGAAAACCTGCGCAGTTCACGCAGTTGCAATTCCACTGTGGGAAACCACCGCCGGCGGCAGAACCTAGAATCTGGACAAACATGATTGCTCCATCACGCAAAGCTCAAAACAAAAACGCCCCGGGCGAACCGAGGCGTTGTATTACCCAGCGGATTAACGGCTGGCGAAGTACATGGTGACTTCGAAGCCGATGCGCAGATCAGTGTAAGCAGGTTTGGACCAAGTCATATTCTTACTCCTACGAAGGGATGGGACGTTTACTACCAAGTAATACATATAGTCCACCTCCAGCTGGAGATGTTCAGATGTTCGCCCGGGAATGTTACGCAATTCTAATCAAGTTAGCGCTGTCTTGGTGGAAAAAGCCTATTGCAGCGTAGGCAATGATCAGCCCGCTGGTTTCCACCCGTCGCCGGTGTGCGAACCGTTGGCCACACAGCGCCAGCCGCCTTGGGCATCGTTCAGTTGCTGGGCGGCGAGTAAAAGCTCATCAACGCCGCAGCTTTGGATCAACGCCTGAAGGCGCGCCAGATAATCCGACGGGTGGCCCGCCAGATGCGCGTGCCATAGCCATTCAGCGGCTTGGGTCATCGACAGCGCCTGAGGCGAGAACTGCTGCGCCAGTGCCAGGTTGCCCGCGTCTTCGCGGCTGCGGATCAGCGCCGGCAATTGCGTCAGAAATGTCTGAAGGTGCGCAACGATCCCCTCAAGGGGCACGCTCGGGGATTGCACGCCAAACAGCAGGCCGGTTTGCCCGTTGATCTGTCGGATACCGCTGAATACGGCGTAGCCCACTTGCAGTTCGACCCGCAGGCGTTGGTAGAACGGCCCCTGGAGAATATGACCGAGCAGGCGCCACGCGGCTTCGTCCGCCAGGGCTTGGCTGGGTGTTGGGCAAAACAGCAGTAAGGCGGCTTCGGTGGAGTCGGTTTTTACCTCATGCCACACGCGTTGGCCGATGAGGTCTTGGCGTGTGTGCTCCAGGCTGCTGGGTTGGCCCGGCAGGCGAGCGGCGGCGGACTTGAGCGCCGCTTCGCACGCGGCGGGAAAACCCAGGCCGAGGCCATGCCAGCGGGCGGTGCTCCATGCGGCGGGCTGTTCGCGGGGGGCGAAATGGCTTGCGGCGCAGCACGCCGGTAACGCCTTGAGCAGTTCGCGAATGGCCATCATGGGCGTCGGAACGAGAGGCGCCTCCTGGGGCTGATTCAGGCGCTGGGCCAAGGCTTCGAGGATGGCCGGCATCGGCTCGTGCAGCCCGATCATTTTCAGCAGCCATTCATTGCCGGCGGTTTCGAAAGACAGCTCGACGCCTGCTTGGTGAGCGCTCTCCCGCACGGCTTGCATAGTGCTTTCTAGTGCGGGCGCCGCGCATTCGAACTGCCAGCGCAGGTACAGCGCACCTTCACCGCTGCTATCCGCCAGGGCCTGGCTGAACGTCAGCGCCGCTACCTCTCGACGCCCTCGGGAACGATCCTGGGCAAAAGTACGTAAGCCTCGATGCGCGCTGGTTTGGCCGCGAATCAGGCCCGCGCGTTCTTCCTTGATCGGCGGCCGTAGGAACGGGTTGTTCGGGGGGAGTTGCCAAGGGTGCCTGGAGGGCGGCAGGTGCAGCGAATCGAGCATGGCCTTGAGCGCTGTGGCGCCCTGCTCCGAAAGGTCTTCGCTGTCGTTTCGGGCCAATGCCAGGGCGTCCTGGACCTGTGGTTGGCGAGCATTCAGCAGGGCGAACTCTTCGCGCAGTGGCGTCCAGTCGCTGTGTGCGAAAAAGCTCAGCCAATCATGTAGCAGCGCCTGAATCTGTGTCGCCGGTTCGCCTTGAGTGCTGCGCGTGATAACGATATCCAGCAGCGCTTGCCCGGCGAAGTGGTACGGCGCCGACGCCTGCACTGCGGTGGCCAGCCCGCGTGTTTTCAGCTCGGCGAGCAGGCCGCCGGGCGCCGGGGCATTGAGCCAGGTACACAAAAAATCCAGTGCTTCACGCGATGCCTCGCAGGCGATGACGTGGTGCCAATGCGGGCTGGCGCCAGGTTGGCAGCTATATGCCTGGCCCTGCATCAAGGCAGGCGGAACGGCTTGGGGATGCCAAGGCCCTGACGTCAGTTGCTCGCTGAACCGCTGTGCCAAGGCTTCGAGCTCTACCAGTGACTGCGGGCCGGCAAGGCTCAAGGTCATCTGCCCGCTCTGATAGAAATGTGCATGGAATTCGCGCAGCGCTTGCTGAAAGGTCTCCCGCTCCACCGGTAGCGTGTCGCGGTTGCCCGCGTGAAAGCCACGCAGCGGATGGTCCGCCGCCAAACCTTCAAACGCCGCCACCTGCTGTTGAGCCTTGGCATCCTGGGACCAGGCCACGAATTCCGCGTGCAGCACTTCGCGCTCGCGCAGTTGATCGTCCAACGCCAGGCGCGGATGAGTCAGCATGTCTGCCAACCGATCCAGCCCATCGGCGAAGGTCGGCACAGGCAGTTCGAAGAAAAAGTCCGTGGTGCGTTCGCGGGTGCTGGCGTTCACTTGCCCACCGTGACGTTGCACGAAGGCCATCAACCCTTCGCCCGTGGGAAAGCGCTGAGTACCGAGAAACAACAAGTGCTCAAGAAAATGCGCCAGGCCCGGCCAGGCTAACGGCACGTCATGGCTGCCGGCAGCGACCTTTAACGCTGCGGCGCAACGCTTCAAGCGCGGCGCATGTCGCAGGGAAACCCGCAGGCCATTGGCCAGGGTCAGGTGCTGGGGGTGAGGGTGGGCCGGCGCAGACATGGGCACTTCCGAAACGTAGGAGGTGGCTATGCTAACAAACCGTCGGCAAACCCGCAGGCTCAGGGCTTGGTCAGCGCGCCGTACAGGTCGGGGCGACGGTCTTGCAGGTAGTCGTTGGCGGCGCGGGCGTCGAGGATCGCTTGGTGCTCCAGCGTGCCGACAATCAAGGCTTCATCCAGGCTGGCCAGGGCGATTTGCTGGCCATTCGGCGCGGCAATGCTGCTTTGCCCGCAGTAGTGAATCTCATCTTCGTGCCCGCAATAATTGGCGTAGGCCACGTAGCATTGGTTTTCAAAGGCCCGCGCCCTCACGGTGACGTCAGCGACAAAGTCGAACGGCACCATGTTGGCGGTAGGCACCAGGATCAGCTCGGCTCCGGCCAGTGCCAGGCGCCGGGTGTTTTCCGGGAACTCCAGGTCATAGCAGATCAGCAATCCCAAGGTCCATCCGTTGAAGTTAACCAGTGGGAAGTCACCGTCGCCGGCGCTGAACATCGAGTGATCCAGGTCGCCAAACAGGTGGGTTTTGCGGTAGTTACACAGGCGCTGCCCGTGGGTGTCGATCAACTGCGCGGCGTTGTAGATCTGCCCATCCTCAGCCCGCTCCGGGTAGCCGTACAGAATGGCCAGCCCGGCGCTTTGCGCGATCTCGGCAATGGTTTGCGCAGCGTTCCCATCCTGCGCCTCGGCCAAGGCGCCGACTGCTTCAGCGCCGATGTTGTAACCGGTTAGAAACATCTCCGGCAGCACCAGCACATCGGCGCCGGTGGCCTCATGCGCCACCTTGTGCAGGCGCTCGAGGTTAGCGGCCACGTCCAGCGGTAGCGGCGGGCATTGGTACAGGGCGACACGCATGGCGTAACTCCTTAATCGGCCAGGGCGATCGGCCCGATCTCATCAAACACGTCGCCAGGCCCTGGGTTCTCGGCGTGGGTGCTGCCGCCGAAGTGAGTCATGATGCCCCACACGGCGTTCAGTGAGGTTTGTACGGCGCCCTCGACCCAGGCGGGTGTCCATGAGACGTCGTCACCGGCGATAAAAATCCCACGTTGTTCGGCGGGCATGTCTTTTTGCATAAAGTGCGCGTACATCCGCTGGTTGTAGCGATAGTGGCCGGGCAACGCGCCCTTGAAGGCCCCGAGGAAATGGGGGTCGGCCTCCCAGGATACGGTGATCGGGTCGCCGATGATGCGCGCCTTGATATCGACTTTCGGGTAGATCTTCTTCAATGCATCGAGGGCCAGCTTCACCCGTTTATCGATAGGTTGCGGCAGCATTTTCAGCGCGTCGCTCATCCACGAGTACGACAGGCAGATCACGCCCGGCTTGTCGTCCCCGTTGTCGAACAAATACGTGCCGCGGGTCAGGCGGTCGGTGAGGGTCATGCTCATCAGGTCGCGGCCGGTTTGCGGGTCTTTGTCTTTCCAGAACGGGCGATCGACCATCACGAAGGTTTTCGACGATTGCATGTAGCGCGTGCGGTCCAGGGCCATCCACATCTTTTGCGAAAACAGGGTTTCGTCGCACTCGATCTGGGTGGTCAGCAGCCAGCTCTGGCAGGTGGTGAGCACGGCGGCGTATTCGCGGGTGTCGCCATAGTTATCGGTCACCGCGAAGCGGCCACCCTCAGCGTGGGCAATCCGCTTGACCCCCGCGCGAGGCGCGCCGCTGTGCAGCGAACTGAGGCTGGTGCCGGCCGGCCAGTGGGCGCAGCGCTCCGGCACATGACGCCAGATGCCCATGGGCACTTGCGCCACGCCGCCGACCACCAGGTGCTGGTGGTCGTCGCAGTTGGTCATCACCACGCGAAAGATTTCCAGCATTGAGTTGGGGAAGTCCGAGTCCCAGCCGCCGGTGCCGAAACCCACCTGGCCGAACACTTCACGGTGATGGAACGACAGCTTGGCGAAGGCCTTGGAGGTGGCGACGAAATCATAGAAAGTGCGGTCGTCCCACAGCGGCACCAGTTTATTCCACAGTGCTTTGAGACGCGGTACGTCACGGTCGCGGATGGCTTGCTGGATATCGCCGAACTGCGAGCCGGCTTCCAGGGCATCGGCCCAGGCGTCGGCTACTTCCTGGAATAAGGTAGGCAAGTCGGCCAGTTTTTGTGCGTAGTGGGTCTGGCCTTCGAGGTCGATCACCGTGCTGCCGGAGGCCGGGGTCAACGGGTTGGGAAACGGTTTGGTGTGAAGGCCGAGCTTGTCGACATAGTGATAAAACGCTGTGGACGACACCGGGAACCGCATGCCGCCGAGCTCTGCGATGATGCCTTCGGCGCCTTCGAAGGCCTGGGAGCGCAGGCGGCCGCCCATTTTCGAGGCTTCGTATACCACGGGCTTGAGCCCCAGCTTCATCAGCTCATAGGCCGCCACCAGCCCGGCAATACCGGCGCCGACAATCGCCACCTCGGCACCATGGTGTTCGGTGGGAATGCTGCCCAGGCCGGCGGGGTGCTCGATCCAGTCATCGAAGGCAAACGGGAAGTCCGGGCCGAAGATGGTGATGGGTTTTTTACCGTCTGCTGGGTGACGATTGGTCTTGCTGAGGGTACTGGACGGAATGCTCATGGCTGACCTTACTGACGACTCGGCGGGATTTGGCCCGTTGAGTATAGGAAAAGATGGCAGCCAGTTTAGGGAGCGTAGCGCTCGTTAATAAGACGCAAAGTGTCGTCGGAATGGATTGTTTTCAGTCGTAGTGACGAATGAGTTGGTCAGAGTGGTTGGCCGCGATCCAATTTGTTACTGAGGATGATCGAGGTAGTGGTTTTCTCCACGCCATCGACGCCGCCGATCTGGTCGAGCAGTTGGTCCAGCTGGCCCGGCGAGTCGGTGCGCAGCCAGGCCACGTAATCAAACTCGCCGCTCACCGCGCATAACTGCTGCACCTGAGCCATGGCGCTCAGCCTGCGCAGCACTTCCTTGCCCGAACGCGGCTGCACGGTGATGCCCACATAGGCCTGCAAACCGCCGTCCACCACACGTTGGCCAAGACGGACGCCGTAACCGGTGATCACCTGGGTTTTCTCCAGCCGCGCCAAGCGCGACGTCACCGTAGTGCGCGCGATGCCTAACTGCCGGGCAAGCATGGCCACGCTTTCGCGGGCGTTGATCTGCAAGGCGGCGATCAACTGGCGATCGATTTCATCCAAGACAGGCAAGGGAGGCTCCGTAACGGGGGGCAATGGGCATGCATGTTACAGGCTTGCATCGGACTTGAGGCGGGCGTTCCCGCCGCAAAGCTACGCGCATGGAGGTTTGACCTGATGGACCTCGCACCTTTGCACCTGGCCATTGCGCCACTTTTACGCTGATGTCTTCGGCATTGCGTGGTGCAAGGGCGCTCCAGTAGCGCCAGGTCGTTGCCAGCCACCCAGACACACAAAAGCCGCGCAATGCGCGGCTTTGGAGTTGGTGGGCCCACACGGACTTGAACCGTGGACCAAAGGATTATGAGTCCTCTGCTCTGACCAACTGAGCTATAGGCCCTTAACAGGTCGCGGATTATAACGATGGTTTCTCCAGTGTGCTATCCGAAAAATCCTCAAGGCTTATACGAAGGAAGGAAGCGGCGAAAAGCTCCGGTGGCAGGGGCAGGCTGACGATGTAGCCTTGCATCTGCTCACAGCCTTCGGCGGCCAGGAAGGCTTGTTGCGCGCAGTTCTCCACACCTTCGGCGATGATGGTGAATTGCATGCTGTGGCCCAGGGCGATGATGGCGCGCACGATGGCGGCGTCGTGGGGGTCGTCGGGCAGGCCGCGGACGAAGGACTGGTCGATTTTCAGGAAGTCCAGAGGCAGGCGCTTGAGGTAGCTGAGGGACGAGTAGCCGGTGCCGAAGTCATCGATCGCCAGTTGCACGCCCAGGTGTTTGAGTTGATGCAGGACCTCCAGCGCCTCCTCGGCCTGGCTCATGATGAAGTTTTCGGTGATTTCCAGTTGCAGGCAGCCGGGTTCCAGGTGGTAGTCGCGCAGTAGCTGTTCGATGCGGCCCAGCAGGCCGGGGTGGCGCAGTTGCGCGCCGGCGAGGTTGACCGACAGCGGGCCGAAATCATCGAAGCGGCCCTGCCAGGCGTGCAGTTGTCGGCAGGCATGTTCGAGTACCCAATCGCCAATTTGCAGGATCATGCCGTTCTCTTCGGCCAGGGCGATGAAGTGTTCGGGAGGAACCTCGCCAAAGGTCGGGTGATGCCAGCGGATCAAGGCTTCGGCGCCGATCAGTTCGTGGGTTTTCAGGCTCAGTTTTGGTTGGTAGTAGAGGCTCAGTTCCTCGCGCTCTATGGCTCGACGCAGTTCGTGCTCGAGTGCCACGCGCTCTTTTGCCTGGGCCGTGAGGTCGCGGGTATAGCATTCAACGCGGTTACGGCCCTTGGCCTTGGAGCGATACATGGCGGCGTCGGCGTTTTTGACCAGGGTGGCGACGTCGGTGCCGTCCTGTGGATACAGGCTGGTGCCGATGCTGGCACTGATGAAGAACTCGTGCTCGCCGGCCTGGAACGGTGGGATAAAACAGGCCAGCAGTTTATTCGCCAATTGCTCGGCATCGCTGGGGTGTTGCAGGCCGGGCAGCAGAATGATGAATTCATCGCCGCCCAGGCGAGCGACGGTGTCGATGTCGCGCAGTTGCTCCTTGAGGCGTACGGCGATGTCTTTGAGCAGCAAGTCGCCGATCGGATGGCCGAGGCTGTCGTTGATGTGTTTGAAGCGATCCAGGTCGAGAAACAGCACCGCGCCCTGTTTGCCGGTTTCTTGATGGCCGTTGAGGGCGGCCTGCAAGCGGTTTTCAAACAGCGTGCGGTTCGGCAGGCCGGTCAGCGGATCGTGATGTGCCTGGTAGTCCAGGCGTGCCTGAGCCAGCTTGAGGCTGGAGATATCGGCAAACACTGCAACGAAGTGGGTGGTCGATTGATCGTGATTGCGCACGGCGCTGATGGTCAGCCAACTGGGGTATAGCTCGCCGTTCTTGCGACGATTGGAAATTTCCCCCTGCCAATGGCCCTGGGCCGTCAATTGGTGCCACATCGCCGCGTAGAACGCGCTGTCATGCAGGCCCGAGGCAAGCAGCCGCGGCGTTTGGCCGAGGGCTTCGGCTTCGCTGTAACCGGTGATCTCGCTGAAGGCGCGGTTGACGGCGCTGATGTTCTGCTCGGTGTCGGTGATCAACACGCCCTCGGCGGTGCTTTCGAAAACGGTGGCGGCCTGCTGCAGTTTCTCCTGCATCAGTTGGCGTTCGGTGATGTCGCGGGCAATGGTCAGCATGCAGTCGTCATCGCCGATGGGCAGCGGCCGGCTGGACACTTCACACAGGCGGATCTGCCCATCGGCGCGACGGATATGACAGATGAAGTCGCGCACAAAACCGTCGCGATGCATCAGCTCCAGCATGTGTTTGCGCTCGTTGAGATCGACCCAGATACCCAGTTCCAAAGTGGACTGGTCCAGAGAGTTGGCTGCGGTGAAGCCGGTAATGCGGCTGAAGCCCTCGTTGACCTCGATCAGCAGCCCGTCGTGCTGGCGGCTCAGCAGCAGGCCATCGGGCGAGGCGTGGAAGGCTTTGGCAAACTTCTCTTCGGAGGTTTGCAACTGTTGCTGGGTTTCCTTGAGTTGGGTGATATCGCGAACCACTACCACGATGGCTTCGACCGTATCGAGTTGGAACGGCTCTGCGGAGATCAGCCCGGTAAAGGCCTGACCGTTGCTGCGCAGGAAAGGCATTTCCAGGTTGCGAATACTGACGGTCTGGACCCGCTTCAGCAATTCAGGGCCGATGCCCGGAATGCCCCATATTTCCAGTTCCGTGCCGTTGCGACCGATTACCTGCGCTGCGCTGAGGCCAATTTGGTCTTCGAAGGCTTTATTGACCTCCAGCAAGCAGCCATCGGACAGCCGGGCAATGACCAGGATATCCGGGCATTGCTGGAATACTGAGGCGAACTTCTGTTCAGAAAGCCGCAGCGCTTCCTCGGTGCGCTTGGCCTCGCTGATATCGATCATCAGACCGCGCAGTACAGGTTCATGGCCGTGTTCGATCAGGCTGACGATGTCGCGCACCCACAAGCAGCGGCCATCGGCGGTGATTACCCGGTAATCGATGCTGTGGTCACGGTTGGCGCGGGTTTCACGGTAGCAATAGGCTTCGGCGCGGGTCAGGTCGGCGGGGTGAATGATGTTGCGCCAGAAGCCTGGAATCAGCCAATGGGCGCGTGGGTAGCCGAGCAGGTCCTCGGCATGGGGCGACACATAGCTGTAGGTGAAATCGGTGATGCTGGCTTCCCAGGCAATGGCCGACAAGCTCTCTACCAGGCCGCGATAGTGGTACTCGCTGCTGCGCAATTCCTGCTCGAGGGCGACGCGCCGGGAAATTTCCGAGCTGAGCCGGCGATTGATCCGAATCACGATGGCCAATACGGTGCTCAACAGCAGCACGGCGGGCAAGCCGTACATGAGCAAGTCGTTCCAGAAGGTGCGGTTATCGGTGACGCTGCCTACCCAGTGTTGCTGGATAGCGTCGGTTTCGGTCGGGCTGAGGTCGGCCAGGACTTTGTCCAGAATGCCCACCAGCATTTTGTCGTCCCTTGGCACGCCCATCGCCAATTGGTAGCGGTAGGGCGTTTCGCCACTGACGTACAAGCCGTCAAGCTTGAGTTCTCGCAGGCTCCAGACACTGGACGCCAGGTCGCTGACCACCGCGTCCACTTCGCCGGTCGCCAGGGCCTGCAGTGTGGAGCTGACATTCGGCAGCGCCACCAGGTTGAGGTCGGGGTGATGGGTGCGCAGCAACTCGTGGGGGGCGTAGTTTTCCACCACGGCAATTTTCAGCCCATACAGGTCCTTGAGATTGCGCGGCCGTGCGCCGCCTTCATGGGCAAGAATCACCATCGGGAAGTCGATATAAGGGCGAGTGAAGGCCAGGTAGTTCTGGCGTTCCGGCGTCGACATGATGCTGGGGATAAGGTCGAGACGATTGCTTCGAGCCATTTCCAGGACCGCCCCCCAATTTGGCGGCTCGACCAGCTTGATGCGCACGCCCAGGCGGTCCTGGATCAGGCGTACATAGTCCGCCGATAAGCCGTGGTAGCGGCCATCTTCATCGCGGTATTCGAACGGTGGCCATGAGGCGTCTACCCCAAGGCTCAACTCCTGATGGTCCGCCAGCCAGCTACGCTCATCATCGGTAAGCGTCAACGCGCCAGCCGTTGCGGTCCAGGTCAGCAGCGACAGCAGTATCACGGTCGGCAATCTGGGCATAACGGTCTCGTTATGGCACGGGGGAATGTCACGAGTGTAGACGGGCATTTCAGGGGAGGGGTGTTGCGAGGGCGGTTAATCTATAGAAAGCAATTTATACATAGCAAAACCCCCGGCCTGGGCCGGGGGTCTGGGGTCACTCGTCGAGGAAGGAGCGCAGATGCTCGCTTCGCGTCGGGTGGCGCAACTTGCGCAACGCCTTGGCTTCGATCTGACGGATCCGCTCACGGGTCACGTCAAACTGCTTACCGACTTCCTCAAGG
>Ga0207650_10000140_pt1 | contig 88140 bp, 87 predicted proteins | sample KBSS63metaG_FD_184325 | JGI IMG/M metagenome (GOLD analysis project Ga0207650, IMG submission 184325) | Switchgrass rhizosphere microbial communities from Kellogg Biological Station, Michigan, USA - KBS S6-3 metaG (SPAdes) (version 2) | ecosystem: Host-associated > Plants > Roots > Rhizosphere...
CTTTCATGTGGTCCAGGTCAGCCATCCAGCCGATGGTCGGCGTGTGGTAGCCGCTGGCGGGGAATGCCATGGCCTTGAAACGCTCGTAGGCCTTGGACATCGGGTTGTCGTCGGTGCGCAGGCGACGCTCTTCTTTGATGACCTCGATCTCGCGGCTGAACTCGTCGGCCGGCAGGCGCAGGCTGGCCATGCGGTCTGCTTCCAGCTCGAAGGCAACGCCCAGGCGGTCGCGGGCCAGCACCTGGTAGTAAGCGGTGTAGTCATCGCTGGTGAAGGCGTTCTCTTCGGCGCCCAGGTCGCGCAGGATCAGCGAGGCTTCGCCGGGGCCGACCTTGGCGCTGCCCTTGAACATCATGTGTTCCAGGGCGTGGGACAAACCGGTCTGGCCCGGGGTTTCATAGCTCGAACCGACCTTGTACCAGACCTGGGAAACCACCACCGGGGCGCGATGATCTTCGCGCACGACGACCTTGAGGCCGTTGTCCAGGGTGAATTCGTGGGTGGGTTGTGGGTCGGCAGCCAAGGCTGAAAGAGGCAGACAAACTGTGCTGAACAGCAGGCCTGCGGCGCGGCGGGCTAGAGCATTCATTCGTTTTTAAACCTGTTGGGCTGCCCGCTTGGTCTTAGCGTCGGCGGGCGAGGAGGTGCTAGGATACTGATCCGATTTAGGGACGGCCACTGCGGTAGTCATCTTGTCCCGAATCCGGTCGTAGGAATGTTGGGATAGATGGAGGGTTTCCCCGATGATCTTCCACTTTTCGCCGATTTTGTCGCTTCAGTCCTATATTGAGTCGATTTGTTGAGGCCTTTATTTACGCCTTACAAAATGTTGCGCATGAACAAGCGGGCGTTAAAGCAGTCTGTTCTGCATCGAATTTATTTACCGAGGCGCCCTGGCGCATCGCTACCTTGAGATAGCCGTCTCCATGTTTGGTTCCAACGACGACAAGAAGACCCCAGCCCCGGCTGGCGAGAAAAAAGGCCTGTTCGGATGGCTGCGCAAAAAGCCGCAGGAAACCGTTGACGAACAACCGCAGGTTCAAGCCGAACCGATCCCCGAGCCTATAGTAGAAGCCGAACCGGTCGCCGAAACCCCTGCGCCGGTGGTATTGCCGATGGCTGAGCCGGTATTGCAGCCGGTCGCCGAGGCGGAACCTGAGCCGGAACCCGAGCACAAGCCGTGGCTGGAACTGCCGGTGGCTGAAGAGCCCGTGGCACTGGTTGAAGATGTGCAGGCCGAGCATGTGGTTCCACCGATTCCGGTGATCGTTGAGCCGCAGCCGGTTATCGTTGAAGCACCAGCACCAGCACCAGCACCAGCACCAGCACCCGTGGCGGTCGAGCCATTGGTTGCCGCTCCTGCGGTCATCGAGCAACCCGTTGCCCCTGTTGAAACCAGCAAAGCCGGCTTTTTCTCCCGCCTCAAGCAAGGCCTGAGCAAGACCAGCGCCAGTATCGGCGAAGGCATGGCCAGCCTGTTCCTGGGTAAAAAGGTCATCGATGACGAATTGCTGGAAGACATCGAAACCCGCCTGCTCACCGCCGATGTGGGTGTCGAAGCCACCGCCGTGATCATCCAGAGCCTCACCCAGAAGGTCGCGCGCAAGCAACTGACCGACGCCGACGCGCTGTACAAATCCCTGCAGGCCGAGCTGGCCGCCATGCTCAAGCCGGTGGAAGCGCCGCTGGTGATCACCCCGAAAAAGCCGTTTGTGATCCTGGTGGTGGGCGTTAACGGCGCCGGCAAGACCACCACCATCGGCAAGCTGGCCAAAAAGCTGCAGTCCGAAGGCAAGAAGGTGATGCTGGCGGCGGGCGATACGTTCCGTGCCGCAGCGGTTGAACAGCTGCAGGTCTGGGGCGAGCGCAACAAGATCCCGGTCATCGCCCAGCACACCGGCGCCGATTCCGCCTCGGTGATCTTCGATGCGGTGCAGGCCGCCAAAGCACGGAACATCGATGTGCTGATCGCCGATACCGCCGGTCGCCTGCACACCAAAGACAATTTGATGGAAGAGCTGAAAAAAGTCCGTCGCGTGATCGGCAAGCTCGACGCAGACGCGCCGCACGAGGTTCTGTTGGTGCTGGATGCCGGTACCGGCCAGAACGCCATCAGCCAGGCCAAACAATTCAACCAGACGGTCCAACTGACCGGCCTGGCATTGACTAAGCTCGACGGCACGGCCAAGGGCGGTGTGATCTTCGCCCTGGCCAAACAGTTCGGGTTGCCGATTCGTTATATCGGTGTCGGTGAAGGCATTGATGACCTGCGCACCTTTGAAGCCGAACCCTTTGTACAGGCACTCTTTGCCGAGCGGGAGCGTTCATGATTCGATTCGAACAGGTCGGTAAACGCTATGCCAACGGGCATGTCGGCTTGCATGAGCTGAGCTTTCGAGTGCGTCGCGGCGAATTTCTGTTTGTCACCGGCCACTCCGGCGCCGGTAAAAGTACGTTGCTGCGCCTGCTGCTGGCCATGGAGCGCCCGACCACCGGCAAACTGCTGCTGGCCGGCCAGGACCTGGCAACCATCAGTAATGCGCAAATCCCGTTCCTGCGCCGCCAGATCGGCGTGGTGTTCCAGAATCACCAGTTGCTGTTCGATCGCACCGTGTTCAACAACGTGGCGCTGCCGTTGCAGATCCTCGGGCTGTCCAAGGCCGAGATCGTCAAGCGCGTGGATTCGGCCCTGGAGCGCGTGGCGCTGTCGGACAAGACCGATCTCTACCCTGGCGATCTCTCCACCGGTCAGCAACAGCGCGTCGGCATCGCCCGCGCCATCGTCCACCGCCCGGCCTTGCTGCTGGCGGACGAACCCACCGGTAACCTCGACCCGCGCCTGGCGGCCGAGATCATGGGGGTGTTCGAAGACATCAACCGCTTGGGCACCAGCGTGCTGATCGCCAGCCACGACCTGGCGCTGATCGCACGCATGCGCCATCGCATGCTGACCCTGCAACGCGGCCGCCTGATCGGTGATGGGGAGGCCGGCGTATGAGTGCAACACGCAGCCCTAAAGTCTCCGAGCGCGTGGCGCCGAAACCGGCCGACCCGCAACCGCAGAAGAAAAAACACGATCACGATGACGACGGTCCGGACTTCAGCACCTTGCTGCGCGCCTGGATCGAAAGCCATCGCGCCAGCCTGCTCGACAGCCTGCGCCGCCTGGGCAAACAGCCGATCGGCAGCTTTTTCACCTGCCTGGTGATGGCGGTGGCCCTGAGCCTGCCGATGGGCCTGTCGCTGCTGCTTAATAATGTGGAGCGCCTGGGCGGCTCCTGGCAGCGCGCGGCGCAGATCTCGCTGTACTTGAACATCGACGCCAGCGCTAAAGACGGCGAGTCCTTGCGCGATGACATCAAGAACCTGCCCGGCGTGGCGGATGCCGAGTACATCAGCCGCGATCAGGCGCTGGAAGAGTTCCAGCAACAATCCGGCCTGGGCGAGGCGCTCAAGGAGTTGCCGCAGAACCCGCTGCCGGGCGTGGTGCTGGTGACGCCGAATGAAGTCGACAAGCCGGCGCTGGAGGCCCTGCGACAAAAGCTCGCAGAGATGCCGAAGGTGCAGCAGGCGCAACTTGATCTAGTCTGGGTAGAGCGCCTGGCGGCGATCCTCAAGCTCGGCGACCGGTTTGTGTTCGGCCTGACGGTGCTGTTGGTGTCTGCATTACTTTTGGTGATAGGCAATACCATTCGTCTTCATATTGAAAACCGTCGCACAGAGATAGAAGTGATTAAACTGGTCGGCGGCACGGACAGCTATGTGCGTCGTCCATTTCTGTACATGGGCGCGCTTTATGGCCTCGGTGCGGGGATTTTGTCCTGGGGGGTGCTGGCATTTGGCCTGGACTGGCTGAACGATGCGGTGGTCGGGCTGGCCGGACTCTACGGCAGCGATTTCGCGCTGGCCGGTGTGCCGGTAGCCGATGGTCTTAGTCTCTTGCTTGGCGCGGTATTGTTGGGGTATATCGGTGCTTGGATTGCGGTCGCTCGGCATTTACGTGAGCTGGCACCGAAGTAGTTAATGTCAGATTAATGTGGTTTCGTTTGTATTGACCGTATCAGTGGTTTAGGGAACTTGTCCTACGGTTCCCGGTCAATTTTCGCAGTGCTGAACTGCACGAGTTATGTGAGTCGGAGGTTTTTTCGTATGACCACTTCTTTGCAACCTGCTTATGCCTTGGTCCCGGGTGCGAACCTGGAAGCCTATGTGCACACGGTCAACAGCATTCCATTGCTGACGCCCGAGCAGGAGCGTGAACTGGCCGAGAGTCTCTACTATGAGCAGGATTTGGGGGCGGCTCGGCAGATGGTGCTCGCCCACCTGCGTTTTGTCGTACATATCGCCCGTAGCTATAGCGGCTACGGCTTGGCCCAGGCTGACCTGATCCAGGAAGGCAACGTTGGCCTGATGAAGGCGGTAAAGCGCTTCAACCCTGAGATGGGTGTGCGCCTGGTGTCGTTCGCTGTGCACTGGATCAAGGCGGAAATCCACGAGTTCATCCTGCGCAACTGGCGCATTGTGAAAGTCGCCACCACTAAGGCCCAGCGCAAGCTGTTCTTCAACCTGCGCAGCCAGAAAAAACGCTTGGCGTGGCTGAACAACGAGGAAGTCCACCGCGTGGCCGAAAGCCTGGGCGTGGAACCGCGTGAAGTGCGCGAGATGGAAAGCCGCCTGACCGGCCATGACATGGCCTTCGACCCGGCCGCCGAAGCGGACGACGACAGCGCCTTCCAATCGCCGGCCAACTACCTGGAAGACCACCGGTACGACCCGGCGCGTCAACTGGAGGATGCGGACTGGAGTGACAACTCCAACCACAACCTGCACGAAGCGCTGGAAGTGCTGGACGACCGCAGCCGTGACATCCTCTACCAGCGCTGGCTGGCGGAAGAAAAAGCCACGCTGCACGACCTGGCACAGAAGTACAACGTGTCGGCCGAGCGGATTCGTCAGCTTGAGAAAAGCGCGATGAATAAGCTGAAGTTGTCGATCGCCGCCTAACACGCGACGCGGTCAATAAAAATGTGGGAGGGGGCTTGCCCCCGATTGCAGTGGGTCAGCTACAAATAAGCTGACTGATCCACCGCTATCGGGGGCAAGCCCCCTCCCACATTTGTTTTTGTGTTGGTTCAGTCGGACCAAGGGGCTTTGCGGGCGTTATTCAACTCAACCAGATATCCATCACCACCCAGCTGGCTCATCTGCTGCCGAATCCAAGCAGCGCGCCTTGCCACATACGCCGTCGGATGACTGGCACTCCACACCCGAGGGTTCGGCAACACCGCGGCCAAATAGCTTGCCTGCTGCCGCGATAACCCTTTGGCACTCACCCCAAAGTGATGCCGCGCCGCTGCTTCCGCGCCGAAGACGCCTTCATCCCACTCCACGCTGTTGAGGTACACCTCAAGAATCCGCTGCTTGGGCCACAACACCTCGATCAGCCCGGTAAACCAAGCCTCCAGGCCTTTGCGCAAATAACTGCGGCCGGCCCACAGGAACAGGTTTTTCGACACCTGCTGGCTCAACGTGCTGGCGCCGCGTATCGAACCACCGCGCTCGTTGTGCTGGATAGCCGCCTGGATCGCGCCGAAATCAAAGCCCCAGTGCTGCGGGAAACGCTGGTCTTCACCGGCCATCACCGCCACTTTGAGGTCATCGGAGATCTCGTCCCACGGCACCCAGCTGCGCTGCAGGTCAATGGGTTCGCCGTCGAACCAGGATTCGACCTTGCGCTCCACCATCAGCGCGGTGAAGGGCGGCGGGACGACGCGAAACAGCAGTACCAACAGCACACTGGCGATGGCAAACCATTTAACGACATTGAGAAAGCGTTTGAAGAGGAGACGCAGCATAGAGATGGCTTGGCCGAACCCGTTGAGCGGGCCATTATACAGACCCTGCCCGATGAGTCTGACTGGAGTTCCTGATGCTGCGTAGCTTTCTAATGCTGGCTGCCTTTTTTGGCTTCACCGGTGTGGCCCTTGGCGCGTTCGCCGCCCATGGCCTGAAAAACCGCTTGAGCGCCGAGTACCTGGCGATCTTCCATACCGGGGTGACCTACCAACTGGTACATACCTTGGCGCTGTTCGGCGTAGCGCTGCTGGCCGCGCATATTCCTGGTCGGTTGGTCAGCTGGGCGGGCATCTCCTTTACTGTCGGCATCCTGTTGTTCTCCGGCAGCTTGTATGTGCTGACGATGACGGGCATCAGCAAGCTGGGCATCATCACGCCATTTGGCGGGTTGGCGTTCTTGCTGGGCTGGTTTTTCCTGGGGCTGGCTGCCTGGCGCTTGCAGGCGATCTGACCGAGGGACTTGGGTCATCAACCTTGATCGGGCTAGAATGCGGGCCCCTAAAAACGATGGCGGCCCGTGGCATGCGCATTCAGTTGAACGGCGAATCCTTTGAACTGCCCGACGGTGAAACCGTTGCGGCCCTGCTGACCCGCCTGGACCTCACCGGGCGTCGCGTCGCAGTGGAACTCAACCTGGATATCGTCCCGCGTAGCCTGCACGCCGAGACCGCGCTCACCGAAGGTGACCAGGTCGAAGTGGTCCACGCCATCGGCGGCGGCTGATCGCGCAGCTTCCTGAATTCTGCAGAACCTCACCCCATTTCGAGGATTTCCCATGAGCATCGTTCGTAGCGACAAGCCCTTCGTCCTGGCCGGTCGTACCTACCAGTCCCGTCTGCTGGTCGGCACCGGCAAGTACCGCGACATGGAAGAAACCCGCCTGGCCATCGAAGCCTCGGGCGCCGAGATCGTCACCTTCGCCGTGCGCCGCACCAACCTCGGCCAGATCGAAGGCGAGCCGAACCTGCTCGAAGTGCTGTCGCCGGATCGCTACACCTTCCTGCCGAACACCGCCGGTTGCTACGACGCCATCGAAGCCGTGCGCACCTGCCGCCTGGCCCGTGAGCTGCTCGACGGCCACAACCTGGTGAAGCTGGAAGTGCTGGCCGACCAAAAGACCCTGTTCCCCAACGTGATCGAAACCCTCAAGGCCGCTGAAACCCTGGTCAAGGAAGGCTTCGACGTGATGGTCTACACCAGCGATGACCCGATCATCGCGCGGCAACTGGCGGAAATCGGCTGTATCGCCGTGATGCCGCTGGCCGGCCTGATCGGTTCCGGCCTGGGTATCTGCAATCCGTACAACCTGCAGATCATCCTCGAAGAAGCCAAGATCCCGGTGCTGGTGGATGCGGGCGTGGGCACGGCCTCCGACGCGACCATCGCCATGGAGCTGGGCTGCGACGCAGTGCTGATGAACTCGGCCATCGCCCATGCCCAGCAACCGATCATGATGGCCGAAGCCATGAACCACGCCATCGTCGCGGGCCGCCTGGCCTACCTCGCCGGTCGCATGCCGAAAAAACTCTACGCCAGCGCCTCTTCGCCGCTGGATGGTCTGATCAAGTAAGAGCCATTGATGACTGAATCAAACGAAACGCCGAACACCCCGGAAGCAGGCGACGAGTCCAAGCACCGCCGCATCAAGAGTTTTGTGATGCGCGCCGGTCGCATGACCGAAGGCCAGCAAAAGGGCCTGGAGCAAGGTACGCCCCTGTTCGTGTTGCCCTTGGCCGACGCGCCGGTGGACTACGACCAGGTGTTCGGCCGTTCGGCCCCGCGTTCCCTGGAAATCGGCTTCGGCATGGGCCACTCCCTGCTGGAAATGGCGGCCGCCGCGCCCGACCAGGACTTCATCGGCGTGGAGGTCCACCGCCCCGGTGTCGGCGCGCTGCTCAATGGTGTGTTGACCCAAGGGTTGACCAACCTGCGGGTCTACGACTGCGACGCGATTGAAGTGCTCAACCGCTGCATCGCCGACAATAGCCTCGACCGCCTGATGCTGTTCTTCCCCGACCCATGGCACAAAGCCCGCCACCACAAGCGCCGCATCGTCCAGGCCTCCTTCGCGGAGCTGGTACGCAGCAAGCTGAAGGTTGGCGGCATCCTGCACATGGCCACCGACTGGGAACCCTACGCGGAATACATGCTGGAAGTGATGAACGTCGCCCCCGGCTATCGCAACCTGGCGGAAGACGGCAAATGCGTGCCACGCCCGGCTGAACGCCCGATCACCAAGTTCGAACGCCGTGGCGAGCGGTTGGGGCATGGGGTGTGGGATCTGAAGTTCGAGAAGTTGGCGTAACTCACCATTAGCTTGAAATGCAATCAAATGTGGGAGGGGGCTTGCCCCCGATAGCGGAGTGTCAGTCACCACAAACAGTGACTGGTCCACCGCCATCGGGGGCAAGCCCCCTCCCACATTTGTATCGACGTTTTGCTCAGGATCAGCGGCGGTCGGCGACTACACCGATCAGTACCAGTACCACGATCAACACCGGCGCCAGGCTGTAGTTATTGAACTGGCTCAACCCCCGTACAATCCACGGCGTGGCGTAGATCAACGCCGCGCCGCTGCCGATCATGCACACCAACGCCATTAACGGGACGCGCAATGCGCCTGCGATGCTGCCCAAGCGCGCTTCCACCCAGCCTTTGATATCGGCGCCAAATAGCACCAGCAGGCAGCCGACGAGGGCCAGGGAGATTTCCGACAGGTTGCTACGGCTCCAACGGGATACGGTGGCGAGCAGGTCGAGTACCAAATCCATTCGATTTCCTTAGAGCGTCAGCTCAAAAACTTCTGCAACAGGTCATTGAGAAAGAGTTGCCCGCGGTCGGTCGCCGCCAGGCGTGACGGTTCGACCTGCATTAAGCCACTTTGTTCTGCCTCGCGGCGGCCTTCATCCAGGCTCGACAACGCCAGCCCGGTGCGCTCAGCGTAGAGCTTCGCTTCGACGCCTTCGGTCAGGCGCAAGGCGTTCATCAGGAATTCGAACGGCAGTTCCTCGTTAGTCAGTTCTTTCGCGCCGGCCTGGAAGCTTTTGGCCGGGTTGAGGTAGTCCTTCGGTGCTCGGGTCTTCCAGGTACGTACAATGCGCCCGTCGGGGTGGCTGAGTTTGCCGTGGGCACCGGCTCCGATGCCAATGAAGTCACCGAAGCTCCAGTAGTTGAGGTTATGCCGGGCCGGGCGGCCCGGTTGGGCATAAGCCGACACTTCATATTGCGCATAACCTTGTTCGGCGAGCAGTGCCTGGCCGGCTTCCTGGATATCCCACAAGGTGTCGTCCTCCGGCAGCGCGGGCGGCTGGTTCCAGAACACGGTGTTGGGTTCCAGGGTCAGCTGGTACCAGGACAAGTGCGTTGGCTTCAGCGCGATGGCCTGGCGCAGGTCGCTCAAAGCGTCGTCCAGGGACTGATCGGGCAAACCGTGCATCAAGTCCAGGTTGAAGTTATCGAACCCGGCCTGGCGTGCCATACCGGCAGCGCGTACGGCTTCATCGCCGTTATGAATACGGCCCAGAGCCTCAAGCTTTTGCTGCTGGAAGCTCTGGATACCGATGGACAGGCGATTGATCCCCAGCTTGCGGTACGCCACGAACTTTTCCTGCTCGAACGTCCCGGGGTTGGCTTCCAGAGTGATCTCGATATCACTGGCGAACGGGATGCGCGCTTCCACACCCTTGAGCAAACGGCCCAACGCTGCGGCGCTGAACAGGCTCGGCGTACCGCCACCAAAAAAGATCGAGCTCAGTTCGCGACCGTAAACCGCGTGCAGGTCCTGATCGAGGTCGGCCAACAGGGCGTCCACGTACTCTTCTTCCGGCAGCACTTTACTGGCGGTGTGGGAGTTGAAGTCGCAATAGGGGCATTTGCGCACGCACCACGGGATATGGATATACAGCGCCAGAGGCGGCAGCACAGGCAAGGCCGCCCGAAGTGTTTGCGCGCCACCGTGGATCAGTGGCTGCGCAGAGGTGTTCTGGGTCATTTCAGGCTCAGGCGTTGGCGCAGCAAATCCATTGCGCGAGCACGGTGGCTGATCTGGTTCTTGTCGGCCGGGCTCAGTTCGGCGCTGGAAACGTTACGTTCCGGCACCCAGAACAGCGGGTCATAGCCAAAACCGTGCTCACCACTGGCCGCGTGCAGGATGCGCCCGTGCCACAGGCCTTCGCACAAGATCGGCAGCGGGTCATCGGCATGCCGCACCAAGGCCAGCACGCAGACGAACTGTGCGCCGCGCTCGGCGTCGGGCACGCCCTTGAGCGCATCCAGCAGCTTGGCGTTGTTGGCGGCGTCGCCCTTGCCATCGGCGTAGCGTGCCGAGTAGATGCCCGGCGCACCGCCGAGGAAGTCCACCGCCAGGCCCGAGTCGTCCGCCAGCGCAGGCAGGCCGGAGATACGCGCAGCATTACGCGCCTTGAGGATGGCGTTCTCGACGAACGACAGGCCGGTCTCTTCCGGCTCCACCTGGCTGAACTCGCCGATCGAGCGCAACTGCACGGAGTCGCCGAGCATGGCTTGCAGTTCTTTAAGCTTGCCGGCGTTATGGCTGGCCAGTACGAGTTGGGTAAGGTTCATCATTCCGCCGGAAACAGTTCCTGGTTGAATTGGAAGCTATGGGCTTTGCCGCCGGTTTCAACGTTGATGGTAAAGGTCTTGTATTCGCGCTGGGTCACGGCGTAGGGCGCGAGATAATTGATGCCACCTTTTTCGTTGATTTGCTTGAAGGTGAGGATCTCGCTTTTGCCACCCAAATCCTTGATGGTGCCCGTCACTTGCGCGGCCACCGGGGTCACGCCCTTGATCACGGTCACGTTGATCAAACCCTTCTCCTTGCTGCGCACCACGCCGACTTTCTGGGCGGTTTCCGGTTGCAGGAAGCTGGAGGTGAACGTGTTGTAGTGAACGGTGATATCGCCGAAGTCTTTCTTGCGATTAGCGTCGATAGCGTCCGCGGCCATGGCGCTGGCACCCAGGCATGCGGTCAATAGAAAAACAGCCAAACGACTCATGATCGTCCCTCTTGAAAATGATTAGACGGCAATCTTGTGGTCCGTGAGGCCAGGACTGCTGACCCGATAAATACCGATTTCGCCCAACAGATTGGGCCATAGCTTACTCGCCCAGCCGTGGCGATGCTGTTGATCGACGGCAAGGCGGTTGATCACCTTGGCTTCACGCTCGCCACACAGGGCTTCGAAATCTTCGAAGGTGCAAAAGTGGATGTTCGGCGTGTTGTACCAGGTGTACGGCAGGAAGTCCGACACCGGCATGCGGCCCTTGGTGGCCAGGTACCAGCGGCAGCGCCAATGCCCGAAGTTGGGGAAGGTGATGATGCACTGGCGACCTACGCGCAGCATCTCGTCGAGGATGCGGTCCGGGTAGTGCACCGCCTGCAGGGCCTGGGTCATCACCACGATATCGAAGCTGTTGCTGGCAAAGTTGCCCAGGCCCTTGTCCAGGTCCTGCTCTATCACGTTGATGCCCTTGGCCACGCACTGGGCGATGTTGTCCGGGTCGTTTTCCAGGCCGTAGCCGGTGACTTGCTTGTGGTCGCGCAGCCAGCTCAGCAGTTCGCCATCGCCGCAGCCAAGGTCGAGCACGCGGCTGCCGGCGGGGATCCAGTCTTGGATGATGTCCAGGTCGGCTCTCATGGCGTTCTCACAAAGTTATGCGGTTCATGTAATTGCTGAAGGCCTGCAAGTAGCGTGGGATCGGGATCAGGAAGGCGTCGTGGCCTTGCGGTGCATCGATCTCCAGGTAGCAGACGTCCTTGCGCGCAGCCATCAGTGCATCCACCAGCTCGCGGGAGCGCGCCGGCGAGAAGCGCCAGTCGGTGGTGAATGACATCACGCAGAACTTGGCCGTCGCGCCTTCGAAGGTTTTCGCCAGGTCGTCATCAAAGTTGGCGGCTGGGTCGAAGTAGTCCAACGCCTTGGTCATCAGCAAATAGGTGTTGGCGTCGAAACGCCCCGAGAACTCCTCACCCTGATAACGCAGGTAGCTTTCTACCTGGAACTCGACGCTGTGGAAGTCGTAGTTGAGCTTCTCGCTCTTGAGGCCACGGCCGAATTTCTCGCCCATGGAGTCATCGGACAGGTAAGTGATGTGCCCGACCATCCGCGCCAGCATCAGGCCGCGCTTGGGGATCACACCGGCTTCCTGGAACGAACCACCGTGGAACTCAGGGTCGGTCAGGATCGCCTGGCGCGCCACTTCGTTGAAGGCGATGTTCTGCGCCGACAATTTAGGGGCCGAGGCGATGGCCAGGCAATGGCGCACGCGATCCGGGTAAGTGATGGTCCATTGCAGCGCTTGCATGCCGCCCAGGCTGCCGCCGATCACGGCGGCCCATTGGTCGATGCCCAGCAGGTCGGCCAGGCGCGCCTGGCTGTGCACCCAGTCTTCCACGGTGAGCACCGGGAAGTCTGCGCCGAACGGCTTGCCGTTCTCAGGGTTGACGCTGCTCGGGCCGGTGGAGCCGTTGCAGCCGCCGAGGTTGTTCAGGCTGACCACAAAGAACTTGTTCGTGTCGATGGGCTTGCCGGGGCCGATGCAACTGTCCCACCAGCCGGGTTTGCGCTCGTCGACCGAGTGGAAGCCGGCAGCGTGGTGATGGCCGGACAAGGCGTGGCAGATCAGCACGGCGTTGCTCGCCGTGGCATTCAGTTGGCCGTAGGTTTCATAGATCAGGTCGTAGGCAGGCAGCGAACGGCCGCAGGCCAGGGCCAGCGGTTCGCTGAAGTGCGCCATTTGGGGCACGACCAGTCCAACAGAATCGGGGGGAAAGGCAGTTGGCATCGACCCTGCTCTCGTTTAAATGAGGCGTAAGTCTAAAGAGCGCGAACCCCAGCGGCAAGCAAAGGCCTGCGCGGATTGAATTCAGTGTGCAGTTCGAAAATGTGGGAGCAGGCTTGCTCCCACATTTGATCCGCGTTAGATCAGCAAACGCAGAATGTCCGGCATCATGGTCATCGCCGCCAGGTTATTGATCACCAGCATATCCAGCAACTTGAGCACCATGAATGCCAGGATCGGCGAGATATCCAGGCCGCCCAGGTTCGGCAGCAGCTTGCGGAACGGCGCCAGGGCCGGTTCGCAGATCTGGTTCACCAGCTCGGCGCCAGGGTTGTGGCTACCCGGCGCGACCCAGGACAGGATCACGCTGATGATCAAGGCGAAGAAAAAGATCTTCAGGAACAGCGCGGTCACGCCGATGATCGCCCAGATCAGCAACTGTACGAAATTGCCGGTGGTGCCGTAGGTCAGCAGCAGGGTCAGCGCCATCAAGGCCAACTGCACCAGGATCGCCAGCACCAGCGACGACATGTCCAGGCCGAACAAGCTCGGGATGATTCGACGCAACGGCTTGAGCAGCGGCTGGGTGGCCTTGACGATGAACTGGCACAGCGGGTTGTAGAAGTTCGCGCGTACCAGTTGCAGCACGAAGCGCATCAGTACGATCAGCAGGTACAGGCTGCCGAGGGTTTGCAGCACGTAGACGGCTGCGGTGTTCAAACCAATCATGTTGGCTCCTTATTTGCCCAGTTGTTCGGCGAGTTCCGCCGAGCGGTGCGCAGCGGCACTCAATGCTTTTTCCACCAGGGCTTCAAAGCCCCCGGCCTGGAACGACTCGATGGCCGCCTGTGTGGTGCCGCCGGGGGAGGTCACGCGACGGCGCAACTCGGCCGCGTCCACATCGCTGGCAACCGCCATATGCGCGGCACCCAAGGCGGTCTGCTCGGCCAGTTGCTCGGCAACGTCCTTGGACAGTCCCAGCTTCACCCCGGCGGCGGTCATGGCTTCGATCAACAGGAAAAAATACGCCGGGCCGCTGCCGGACACGGCGGTGACCGCGTCCAGTTGCTGCTCGTGTTCCAACCACAGGGCGGTGCCCACGGCGGACAGCAGCGCTTGCGCCTGGTTGCGTTGTTCGGCGCTCACTTCGGCGGTGGCGTACAAGCCGCTCACGCCTTGGCTGACCAGCGCTGGGGTGTTGGGCATGCAGCGTACGATCGGCTGGGCGCCCAGCCAGTTATTCATGCTGGCGCAGGTAATGCCGGCGGCGATGGACACCACCAGTTGCTGCGGTTGCAGGCTCGGGCGCAGGCTTTCGCACACGGCCTTCATGGCCTGCGGCTTCACCGCCAGCACGATCACATCGACGCCACGGATGGCCTCAGCGTTGTCGGCAAAGGTTTCAATACCGTGCTCGGCGCTGACGCGGGCACGGGTGTCGGCGCCGGGGTCGCTGGCGCGGATCTGCGCGGCGCCCAGGCCCTTGGCCCGCAGGCCACCGATCAGGCTGGCCGCCATGTTACCGGCGCCGATAAAGGCAATACGCGTGTTGCTCATGACAGGTCCTTACTCAGATGGAAGTCAGCCATTTCATGGCTGGCCGTAGTCGCGGGCGCCAAACAGGGCGGTACCGATCCGCACCCAGGTGGCGCCTTGGGCGATGGCCGACTCAAGGTCGTGGCTCATGCCCATGGAAAGTGTGTCGAGCGGCAGGTTCAGGCTGTTTTGCAGGCCGCGTACAGCGGCAAACGCTGCATCTTGCGCGGCGCGATCTTCAGTCGGCTCAGGAATCGCCATCAGGCCACGCAACTTCAGGCGCGGCAGGGCGCTGATCGCATTGGCCAGGGCCGGCAGGTCGGCGGGCGTACAGCCGGACTTGCTGGCTTCGCCACTGACGTTGACCTGGATGCAGATGTTCAGCGGTGGCAGGTCGGCCGGGCGTTGTTCGGACAGGCGTTGTGCAATTTTGAGGCGGTCCACGGAATGCACCCAAGCGAAGTTCTCGGCGATAGCGCGCGTCTTGTTCGATTGAATGGGGCCGATGAAGTGCCAACTCAAGGGCAGGTCGGTTAATTCGGCCTGTTTGCCCAAGGCTTCCTGCAGATAGTTCTCGCCAAAGTCGCGCATTCCGGCGGCATAGGCTTCGCGCACGGCTGGCGCGGGTTTGGTCTTGCTCACGGCCAGCAGGTGGATGCTGCTTGCGTCACGTTGCACGGCGTCGGCTGCGGCGCGGATGCGCTGGCTAACCTGGCCGATGTTGTCTGCTATCGTCGACATTCAAGATGCGCCCGTGGATATGGAGTCCGCGGCATTCTACTGGAAATGGAAAGCCCTATGGATATCACTGAATTGCTGGCGGCCAGCGTAAGCCGTGGCGCCTCCGACCTGCATCTGTCGGCCGGCCTGGCGCCGATGTTGCGGGTGGATGGCGAGGTGTGGCCGTTGGATTGGCCGGTGCTCTCACCCCGGCAAGTGGCGGACTTATTGAGCCCGTTGCTCAATCAGCACCAGCAAAAGGATTTCGAAACATCTCTTGAAACGGATTTTGCGTTCGAACTGCCTGGCGTGGCGCGCTTCCGGGCCAATGTGTTCACGCAGGACCGTGGCATGGGGGCGGTGTTTCGCACGATTCCCAGCGAGGTGCAGAGCCTGGAAAGCCTTGGCCTTGGCGAAGTGTTCCGGCGTATCGCCCAGCTGCCACGCGGCTTGGTGCTGGTGACCGGCCCGACCGGCTCGGGCAAGTCCACCACCCTGGCGGCGATGATCGATTTTCTCAATCAGCATCGGCGCCAGCACATCCTCACTCTCGAAGACCCTATCGAGTTTATCCACACGCCCAAGACCGCCCTGATCAACCAGCGCCAGGTGCACCGTGACACTCATAGTTTTTCCACCGCCCTGCGCTCGGCGCTGCGTGAAGACCCGGACGTGATCCTGGTAGGCGAATTGCGCGATTTGGAAACCATTCGCCTGGCGCTGACAGCGGCTGAGACCGGGCACCTGGTATTTGGCACCTTGCACACCACGTCTGCGGCAAAGACCGTAGACCGGCTGGTGGACGTGTTCCCGGCGGGGGAAAAGGCCATGGTCCGCTCGATGCTGTCGGAGTCGTTGCAGGCGGTGGTGTCCCAGGTCCTGGTGAAGAAGGTCGGCGGCGGGCGCGTGGCGGCCCATGAAATCATGCTGGGCACGCCGGCCATCCGCAATCTGATCCGCGAGGACAAGGTGGCGCAGATGGTTTCAGCGATCCAGACCGGTGGGGCGTTGGGGATGAAGACGTTGGATATGAGCTTGAAGGCGCTGGTCGGGGAGGGGGTGATCAGTCGCGAAGACGCACGGGGGAAGGCGAGGGTGCCAGCAGATATATGAGAGCGGGCTTGTTGTGGTGAGCGGGCTTGCCCCGCGCTGGGTGGCGAAGCCGCCCCAAAAAACAGGCGACGAGTTGTATCTGCGGAAATTCGGTGGCCTCATTGGGGCCGCTGCGCGCCCCAGCGCGGGGCAAGCCCGCTCACCACAGAAGCCCGCTCACTACAACAAGCCGCCTATAGCTTTGCGGCAGGCTTAGCGCTGGACGACCCGCAGATTGTTCTGCTCTTTCGGCAGCACCCGCTTGGCGATCACGTAGTTCTTGTCCCAGAACGGCTTCTTCAGCGTGTCGATGCTGACCGCCTTGCCACGGCGCGGTGCGTGGATGAAACGGTCGTTGCCCAGGTAGATGGCAACGTGGTTCACCTGGCGGCTCTTCAGTTTGAAGAACAGCAGGTCACCCGGTTTCAGGTCCTTGCGGTCAACCTTCTGCCCGTGGCCGGCGGCCATGGCGTTGGAGGTGCGCGGCAAATCCACGGCCGCTACGTCGTTAAACGCATATTTCACCAAACCACTGCAGTCGAACCCTTTACTTGGGCTGCTGCCGCCCCAACGATAAGGGGTACCGAGCACGTTCACGGCGCGGCTGAGGACGGTGCTGCTCTGTTTGGTGTTGACTGCCATCAGGGCCGGGTTTGCTTTACCGTGGGCCTTGCTCAGTTGAGTCGGGCGGTTGACGGTCAGCTTTACCGATTTGGCCGTGCTGGGTGTGCTGTGAACTTTAGGGGTGAAACCGTTAACGTTAGGAAGTCGTTGCTCACGATTGGTGGCGTGGGCGGCCAGTGGCATTAATAGGCAAATGGTTAGCCATGTCTTGAAAAATGGTCGCATTAGGCGTGGCTCTTATGGGTTTGCGCGCAACTTTATAACAGCTTTTTGTGTCGTTCTCAGGCCGTTTGTCGACTGAACCTTGGGGTCAAAACCCGGAAAAACGCGACGATTCGCCGCAATTGTCCTACACAAGTCAGGTGGCATAAGGCTTTCAGGGCAGTGAAGATACCATTTGCCGTACGTCGGGCGCGCGTAAAAAAGTCACAAAGAAAGTGAAAAAATTTATCTATCGAAGCAAAAGAGGTACGCCATGAACACCTATCAACAGGTTGGTCCGCAGCAAGACACCCACAGCAAGGTGATCGGTTACCTATTGTGGATTTTCGGTTTTACCGGGGCGCACCGCTTTTATTACGGTAAACCCGTTACCGGTACGATCTGGTTTTTCACCCTTGGCTTGTTGGGTATTGGCTGGTTGATCGACCTGTTCCTGATCCCGGCCATGGACCGTGAAGCCGACCTGCGTTTTACCGCCGGGCCCATCGAATACAACGTGGCCTGGATCCTGTTGGCGTTTCTTGGGGTGTTCGGTGTGCATCGCATGTACCAGGGCAAATGGATCTCCGGCCTGATCTACCTGCTGACCGGCGGCTTGTTCCTGGTGGGGGTGCTGTATGACTTCTGGACGCTGAATACGCAGATCTCGATTCGCAATGCCGAGCGCAATGGCGGACGTTGACTCCAGAAGCCTACACATAACCAACTGTGGGAGGGGGCTTGCTCCCGATTGCGGTGCATCAGTAAACAATTAAGTGACTGATACACCGCTATCGGGAGCAGGCCCCCTCCCACATGGTTACTGTGCTCGCTCTAGACTGATTTTAGGCCTGGTAGCTGATGCGGCCGTCTACCAGCGTGTAACGCACCGTCGCCGGCAATGCATGGCCGATGAACGGGCAGTTCTCGCCCTTGGACAACCAGTGTTCGCCGGCAATCGTGGAGCTTGCCGGATCAAACAGCACCAGGTCCGCCGCCGCACCCACCGCCAGCTTACCCGCCGGCAGGCGCAAGGCTTCGGCCGGGCCGGCGCTCAGGCGCGCCAGCAATGTCGGCAAGTCCAGCAAGCCATCTTCCACCAGCGTCATCGCCAACGGCAGCAACAGCTCGACGCTGCTGATACCCGGTTCTGTCGCGCCAAACGGCGCCAGCTTGGCGTCGCGCTCGTGGGGTTGGTGGTGGCTGGAGATCGCCGAGACCACACCCGACTTCACGGCCGCGCGCAAACCGTCGCGGTCGGCCAGGGTGCGCAGCGGCGGCTGCACGTGGTACAGGCTGGAGAAGTCGATCAGCGCCTCATCCGTCAGGATCAACTGATACAACGCCACATCCGCCGTCACCGGCAGGCCACGGGCCTGGGCCTGGGCAATCAGGGCCACGCCTCGGGCGCTGGTCAGTTGGCTGAAGTGCGCACGCACGCCGCTTTGTTCCACCAGCAGCAGGTCGCGGGCCAGGGCCACGGTTTCGGCGGTTTCCGGAATGCCCGGCAGGCCGAGGAAGCTGGCCACGGCGCCTTCATGGGCCAGGCCGCCTTCGGCCAGGTCGCGGTCCTGGGAGTGGAAGATCACCGTTAGATCGAAGGTGGCCGCATATTCCAGGGCGCGGCACAGGGTGCGGGTGCTGCGAAAGCTCTCCAAACCGTTGCCGAAGGCCACGCAACCGGCGTCGCGCAGCGCAATGAGCTCTGCAAGCTGTTCGCCTTCCAGGCCTTTGCTCAGGGCGCCGATGGGGAACACTTTGCAATTGCCAGCTTCACGGGCACGGTCGAGGATCAGCTCGGTCACCGCCGAGGTGTCCAGGATTGGCTTGGTATGCGGCGGGCAGCACAGGCTGGTCACGCCACCGGCCGCGGCGGCGCGGGTTTCGCTGGCGATGCTGCCTTTGCGGCTGTAACCGGGCTCGCGCAGGGCGACGTTCAGGTCCACCAGGCCAGGCGCGGCGACCAGGCCTTTGGCGTCGATGGTCTGGCTGGCACTGAAGCCGCTGGGGGCGGCACCGAGGGCAATGATCTTGCCGGCTTCCAGATGAAGATCGGTCACTTGATCCAGGCCACTGGCCGGGTCGATAACGCGAGCGCCAATAATGCTGAGCTTCACTGGGCGTTCTCCTGCTCGAATTGACGTTGCGCGGTTTGCCCGCTCATGGCCATGGACAACACTGCCATGCGCACGGCGATGCCGTAGGTGACCTGGTTGAGGATCACCGACTGGTTGCCGTCGGCCACTGCCGACTCAATCTCCACCCCTCGGTTGATCGGGCCCGGGTGCATCACGATGGCATCCGGCTTGGCCCCGGCCAGGCGTGCGGTGGTCAGGCCGAACAGGCGATAGAATTCACCTTCGCTCGGCAGCAGGCCACCGGCCATGCGCTCGCGTTGCAGGCGCAGCATGATCACCACGTCCACGCCCTTGAGGCCTTCGGCCATGTCGGTGTAGACCTTCACGCCGTATTGCTCGATACCGATCGGCAGCAGGGTCTTTGGCGCGATGACGCGGATGTCGGGGCAACCCAGGGTTTTCAGGGCCAGCATGTTCGAGCGCGCGACACGCGAATGCAGGATGTCGCCGACGATGGCCACCGAGAGGTTTTCAAAGCTGCCCTTGTGCCGACGAATGGTGAGCATGTCGAGCATGCCCTGGGTCGGGTGGGCGTGGCGGCCGTCGCCGCCGTTGATGATCGCCACTTGCGGGCACACGTGCTCGGCGATGAAATGCGCGGCGCCGGAGTCGCCATGGCGTACCACGAACATGTCGGCGGCCATGGCTTCCAGGTTGCGCAGGGTGTCGAGCAGTGTCTCGCCCTTGCTCGCCGACGAGGTGGACACGTTCAGCGTGATCACGTCGGCCGACAGCCGCTGGGCCGCCAGTTCAAAGGTGGTACGGGTGCGCGTGGAGTTCTCGAAGAACACGTTGCAGATGGTTTTGCCGCGCAGCAGTGGGACTTTCTTCACCGCCCGGCCACCGACTTCGAGAAACGAATCGGCCGTGTCGAGGATTTCGGTGAGCAGTTCGCGGGGCAAACCGTCGAGGGACAAGAAGTGTTGCAACTGGCCCTGAGCATTGAGCTGCAGCGGGCGCTTGGCATCTAGAGGCGTCATCGCGGGGACTCTTTACAAGGCGGTTTAAAGGGCAAGGTCTTGCAGTTCGAGTTCGAGCGGCGTGGGACCGGACAATTTTACCCGTTGCCGGGCGGCAAGCGACAGCGTGGCGCCGACCACATCCGGGCTGATCGGCAGTTCGCCGGCGTCCAGGTCCAGCAGGCAGACCAGCGTGATGCTGGCCGGGCGGCCGTAGTCGAACAGCTCGTTCATGGCGGCGCGGATGGTGCGGCCGCTCATCAGCACGTCGTCGATCAACACCAGATGCTGGCCTTCGATCTCGAACGGCAGGGCGGACGGGCGCACCTGCGGGTGCAGGCCGTTCTGGCTGAAGTCGTCGCGGTAGAAGGATACGTCCAGGGTGCCCAGGGGCGAATCGCTGTCCAGTGCCTCCAGCAGCGCCTGCGCCACCCACACACCGCCGGTGCGAATGCCGATAAAGCGCGGCTCGCTGATGCTGCGGTGTTCCAGGTGCGCCTTGAGGCGTGTCGCCATCTGGGCGATCAGTTCGGTGGGATTCGGCAGGCTCATGGTGGCTCCTTCAAACGCCTTGCGCGGCGGGTGGCCTGCAAGGTCCGGGCTCAAACGTAAAAAGACGCGGCAAGCCGCGTCAGTCAGGATTCAAATAACGCCGTGTTTTCATCCAGCCAACCCTGCAACAGCAGCGCGGCCGCGATAGCGTCCACGGGGTTGTCGCGGTAGCTGCCCTTTTGCCCGCCACGGTCACGTCGCTCACCCTTGGCTTCGAAGGTGGTCAGGCGTTCGTCGTGGGTATAGAAGGGAATGTTGTAGCGGCCGTTGAGGCGGCGGGCGAACTTTTCGGCGCGCAGGCACATGTCGCTGGGGGTGCCGTCCATGTTCAGAGGCAGGCCGACCACCACCGCATCGGGTTTCCATTCGTTGATCAACGCTTCGACCTGATTCCAGTCCGGTATGCCGTTCTGGGCCTTGAGGGTGCACAGTTCGCGGGCCTGGCCGGTGATGACCTGGCCGACCGCAACGCCGATCTGTTTGGTGCCGTAGTCAAAACCCAGGATCAGACGCAAGGCCATCAGGCGTGCCCTGCCTGGCTGGTCAACAAACTAAGGTTGACTCGCAGCTTGGCGGCGGCCGCTTCAAGGCGCAGTTCGCTGGCGGTGTTGAACAGGATGTCGGCGTCGAACGGGCAGGTCAGCCAGGCATTACTGGCCAGTTCGGTTTCCAACTGCCCGGCTTCCCAGCCGGCGTAACCCAGGGTGATGACGCTTTGCTCGGGGCCCACGCCATCGGCAATCGCAAACAACACGTCCTGGGAGGTGGACAGCGACACACCGTCCAGGTCCACCGTGGCCTGGAACTTGGGCCCGGTGGGGTGCAGCACAAAACCTCGATCAGTCTGCACCGGCCCGCCGATGTAGATCGGCACATGCTGGCAACGGGCCGGCGGCTCTATCTCGGGGCGCAACTGCTCGAGGATATCGGCCAGGCTCAGCTCCTGCGGGCGGTTTACCACCAACCCCATGGCACCATTGGCCGTGTGCTCGACGATATAGGTCAAGGTCTGCGCAAAGTTCGGGTCGGCCATGTGGGGCATGGCAATCAGGAATTGGTGCTTGAGGTAAGTCGGGCTGACATTTTTCATGTCCGCTAGTGTGGCGTTGGAGGGGCGAACTGACAAGCTGGAGTTCTTGTGTTGTGCGCTCACTACACAGGCAGCGGTCAGTTGCTGGAGAGCCGATCGCCCTTGGCGAATTTCCAGGTGCGGATGATTTCCAGACGGTCCACGTCGTTCAAGTCCCCGGTAAACGGGGCGAACGGCGCGGCCAGGCGCACGATGCGCTGGGCGGCCTGGTCCAACAGCGGCTGGCCGGAGGATTCCAGCACCTGTACCTCATAGAGCGAGCCATCGCGGTTGATCGACACCAATAGCCGCAAGTTGCCGTAAATCTGTTGGCGACGGGCCTCGTCCGGGTAATTGAGGTTGCCGATACGCTCGACCTTCTTGCGCCACTCGTCCTTATACCAGGCGCCTTTATCGCGCATGGTGGAGGCGGCGTTCAGGCGGTAGATGCGTGGGCGCTTGGCGTACAGCTGCTGTTCATTGGCCAGTTCGGCTTCCAGGCTGGAGATCTGGTCGGACAGCTGCGAGCTGTCAAACGTCGGCGCTGGCTTCACCGGTTCCGGCTGCGGCTCGGTCTTGGTTTTTTCGCGCTGGACCGGCGCTTTTTGCGGTTTGGGCGCGACGGTGGCCACCGCTGGCTTGGGCGTGGCCTGCTTGATTTCGGGCTTGGGCGCCGGAGGTGGCGTGACTTTGTTGACCTTGTTGTCCTGGAACGGCGCCACTTCAGTGGTCTTGGGGATGGCTTTCTTGTCCAGGGTGCCGCTGCCCTGCTGGTTGTCCTGGGCGAGAAAGTCTGCCTTCTCAGGCTTTTTTTCGCTTTTGAACGTGGCGAGGGTGATTTCCAGGGTCTTGGTGATCTGCTTGGGCTCGACCATGGTGAACCCCACGCCGAGGAGCACGGCCAGGTGAATCAGCGCGGCCAGAAACAGGGTAAAACCGAGCCGATCAGCCGGGCGCACGCCGCTGTGGGAGAGTTCGGGAGGCAGATTGGACGGGAGTGTCATGACAAAAAAACCAACATCGCGCGTTTCACAGGTCGCGCATGATAACGCAATGTTGGTGCGTGTCCGGCTGTTCTATGTCACTTGGCTTGTAGCTTGCGCTCAATGGCGGCCATCAGCATTTCGCCGATGTTCGTGCCAAATGCATTGTCGATCTCACGGATACAGGTGGGGCTGGTGACGTTGATTTCGGTGAGGTTCTCACCAATTACGTCAAGGCCTACAAACAGCAAGCCCTTTTCCCGCAGCGTCGGGCCAACCTGGCTGGCGATCCAGCGGTCCTTGTCCGACAACGGCCGCGCTTCGCCACGACCGCCTGCCGCCAGGTTGCCACGGGTCTCGCCCGCTGCCGGGATGCGCGCCAGGCAGTAATCCACCGGCTCGCCGTCGATCATCAGGATGCGCTTGTCGCCATCCTTGATTGCCGGCAGGTAGGCCTGGCCCATGATCTGCTGGGTGCCCAGGGCGGTCAGGGTTTCGAGGATCACCGACAGGTTCGGGTCGCCGGCGCGATGACGGAAAATCGAGGTGCCGCCCATGCCGTCCAGCGGCTTGAGGATCACATCGCCATGCTTGGCGGCAAATTCACGCAGCACATCGGCGCGGCGGCTGACCACGGTCGGCGGCGTGCACTGCGGGAACAACGTGGCGAACAGCTTTTCGTTGCAGTCGCGCAGGCTCTGCGGCTTGTTGACGATCAGCACGCCGGCGCGCTCGGCCTGCTCCAGCAGGTAGGTGGAGTAGACAAATTCCATGTCGAACGGCGGGTCCTTGCGCATCAGGATCACATCCAGATCGCTCAACGGGCTGTCGATCTCGTCTGAAAGCTCAAACCACTTCTCGGGGTTGGCGAACACCTGCAACGGGCGCATGCGTGCGCGGGCCTCGCCGTCGCCCTGGTACAAGTCGCGCTGTTCCATATAGAACAGGGTCCAGCCGCGGGCCTGGGCGGCCAGGAGCATGGCCAGCGAGCTGTCCTTTTTATAGGAGATGCTGGCGATAGGGTCCATGACAATGCCGACGCGAACGCTCATGGGGGATTTCCTCTAGCAAATTAGGGCGCATAAAAGTGGCGTCAGAGTGGCGCTGCAGTTGTTGTGGGTCAAGGAAAAACCACCGGGCGAGTGCCTCGATAGATTGCTCTTCGAGACTGTGCTAAAAAGGCTGCCACGGCGCAGCAGCCCTTGAATTCCAAGGCCTGCGGGGCTCATCCTGTGCAACATCAGGCAGTACGCACCGAAAACCGATTCGCTGTGGCGATGGTAGAGCAGATATGGAACAGCATTCCAACGCCTTGAGAGTGATGGTGATCGACGATTCGAAAACGATCCGCCGCACCGCCGAGACGCTGTTGAAGAACGTGGGCTGCGATGTCATCACGGCCATCGACGGTTTCGATGCCCTGGCCCGGATTGTTGATCATCACCCGCACATTATCTTTGTCGACATCATGATGCCGCGCCTGGATGGCTATCAGACCTGCGCCTTGGTGAAGAACAACCCGGCGTTCAAGTCGATCCCGGTGATCATGCTGTCCTCCAAGGACGGCCTGTTCGACAAGGCCAAGGGGCGCATCGTCGGTGTCGATCAGTTTTTGACCAAGCCTTTCAGCAAGGAAGAACTGCTGAGCGCGATCAAGGCCTACGTGCCGGGGTTCGCCGCAGTTGAACAAGCACACTGACGTCGCCTTACAAGGGCCGGCGCCGACCAATGTAATGGGGAAAACCATGGCACGTGTTCTGATCGTCGACGATTCGCCGACTGAAATGTACAAACTGACCGGCATGCTGGAAAAGCACGGCCACCAGGTCCTCAAGGCCGAAAACGGCGCCGATGGCGTAGCCCTGGCCCGCCAGGAAAAACCCGATGCGGTCCTGATGGACATCGTGATGCCGGGCCTCAATGGCTTCCAGGCCACCCGCCAATTGTCCAAGGAGCCGGAAACCAACGGCATCCCCATCATCATCATCACCACCAAAGACCAGGAAACCGACAAGATCTGGGGCGCGCGCCAGGGCGCCAAGGACTACCTGACCAAGCCGGTGGACGAAGAAACCCTGATCGCCACCTTGAACAAGGTACTGGCCGGCTGACGGCACGCCATCATGACCGAGTCGCAAACCGCCTTCGAGCTGTTGCTGGACATCGACCGCCGCTGCCGCCTGTTGGCCGCCGACCTGCCGTCCCAGGAAGCCCGCCTGCAGCGCTGGAGTGGTATCGGCTTTCGCCTGGGTGAGCATTGTTATGTGGCGCCGATGGGCGAAGTCGCCGAGGTGCTGCACGAGCCGCGCTGCACGTTGATGCCGGGCGTCAAGGCCTGGGTCAAAGGGGTGGCCAACCTGCGCGGGCGCCTGCTGCCGGTGATGGACCTGGGCGGTTTCCTTGGCCTTGCGCTGTCCAAGGTGCGCAAGCAACGCCGGGTGCTGGTGGTGGAATACAACGATCTGTTTGTCGGGCTGCTGGTGGACGAGGTGGTGGGGATGCAGCATTTCGCACAAGACGCCTTGCTGGCCAATGCCAGCCCCGGCGCGCCGTTTATCCAGGGCCGGTTTGACGGCGACCCGTCCTGGCAGGTCTTCAGCCCCTTCGCTCTGGCCCGGGCCCCGGGTTTCTTGGATGTCGCCGCATGACCACCGTTACCCCACCCAAACCCCAGGCCGGCTCGCGCAGCCGCTCACAGATCATCGTGCTGTTTATCGCGTTGATCGTGTTCATCATGCTGTTGTTTGCCAACTTCGCGTACCTCAACACCCAGTCCACCTACGACAAACAGTACATCGGCCACGCCGGTGAACTGCGTGTGCTGTCGCAACGTATTGCCAAAAACGCCACCGAGGCCGCCGCCGGCAAGGCTGCCGCCTTCAAACTGCTGGGCGATGCGCGCAACGACTTCGCCCAGCGTTGGGGCTACCTGAAAAAAGGCGACCCGGATACCGGCCTGCCGGCCGCGCCCGGTGCGGTACGCGCCGAAATGCGCGCGGTGCAGACCGACTGGGAAGCACTGCTGAAAAACACCGACGCGATCCTCGCCAGCGAACAGACCGTGTTGTCCCTGCACCAAGTGGCCGCGACCCTGGCCGAAACCGTGCCGCAATTGCAGATGGAGTCGGAAAAAGTCGTCGACATCCTGTTGCAACGCGGTGCACCGGCCAGCCAGGTGGCGGTTGCCCAGCGCCAGTCGCTGTTGGCCGAGCGTATTCTGGGCGCGGTCAATACGGTGCTGGCCGGTGACGAAACCGCCGTGCAGGCCGCCGATGCCTTTGGCCGTGATGCCGCGCGCTTCGGCCAGGTGCTCAATGGCATGCTCAACGGTAACCCGGGCCTGCGCATCACCCAGGTCGAAGACCGCGACGCCCGCGCGCGGCTGACGGAAATCGCCGAGCTGTTCGAGTTCGTCTCAGGCTCGGTGGATGAAATCCTCGAAACCTCGCCGCAGCTGTTCCAGGTGCGCGCCTCGGCGAGCAATATTTTCAACCTGTCGCAAACCCTGCTCGATGAAGCCTCGCACCTGGCCACCGGTTTCGAGAACCTGGCCAGCGGGCGCAGTTTCGACACCATCGGCGGCTATGTGCTGGGCCTGCTGGCGTTGACCTCGATTATCCTGATCGGCCTGGTGATGGTGCGCGAGACCAACCGCCAACTGCACGAGACCGCCGAGAAGAACGAGCGCAACCAGAACGCGATCATGCGCCTGCTCGATGAAATCGAAGACTTGGCCGACGGCGACCTCACCGTGACCGCCTCGGTGACCGAAGACTTCACCGGCACCATCGCCGACTCGATCAACTACTCCGTGGACCAGCTGCGTGACCTGGTCGCAACGATCAACCTCACCGCCGGGCAGGTGGCCGGCGCGGTGCAGGACACCCAGGCCACCGCCATGCACCTGGCCCAGGCCTCGGAGCATCAAGCCCAGCAGATCGCCGAAGCCTCCACGGCGATCAACCAGATGGCCCAGTCCATCGACCAGGTATCGGCCAACGCCGCTGAGTCGTCGGCGGTGGCGGAGCGCTCGGTAGAAATCGCCAACAAGGGCAACGAGGTGGTGCACAACACCATCCACGGCATGGACAACATCCGCGAACAGATCCAGGACACCGCCAAGCGCATCAAGCGCCTGGGTGAATCGTCCCAAGAGATCGGCGACATCGTCAGCCTGATCGACGACATTGCCGAACAGACCAACATCCTCGCCCTCAACGCGGCGATCCAGGCGAGCATGGCCGGCGATGCCGGGCGCGGTTTCGCAGTGGTGGCCGATGAAGTGCAACGGCTGGCCGAACGCTCGTCGGCGGCCACCCGGCAGATCGAGACCCTGGTGCGGGCGATCCAGGCCGACACCAACGAAGCGGTCATCTCCATGGAGCAGACCACCACCGAAGTGGTACGCGGCGCCCGGCTGGCTCAGGACGCAGGCGTGGCGCTGGAAGAGATCGAAGGCGTGTCGAAAACCCTGGCGGCGTTGATCCAGAGTATTTCCAACGCGGCGCAACAACAGACCTCGTCGGCGGGGCAGATCTCCCTGACCATGAACGTGATCCAGCAGATCACCACCCAGACGTCGTCCGGTTCCACCGCTACGGCGGAAAGCATCGGCAATTTGGCGAAGATGGCCAGCCAGTTGCGCCGGTCGGTGTCGGGTTTTACCCTGCCACCGCCCAAACAGGCTGATGATTGAAACGCGATCCAAAGACCACCACAGCCCAATGTGGGAGGGGCTTGCCCCCGATAGCTGACTGTCAGTTGATATTTCTGTAGCTGACCCGCCGCCATCGGGAGCAAGCCCCCTCCCACACGGGTTCTCCACCAGCCTGGAGATCCAGGCAACCCACGAATTCCAAGCGGAGCAGTTATGGTTGACCGGCACGACTACGTGGCCCTCGAATGGGTCAAGGGCGACATTGCCGAAACCCTGAAACAGGCCCGTTCGGCGCTGGACGCGTTTGTCGAAACCCACGACGACGACGTGATCAGCCAGTGCCTGGCCGGTATCCACCAAGTGCACGGCGCGCTGCAAATGGTCGAGTTCTATGGCGCGGCGCTGCTGGCCGAAGAAATCGAAGCGCTGGCCCTGGCGCTTAAAGCCGGGCAGGTCGGCCAGCGCGACGAGAGCATCCGCCTGCTGCAACAGGCCCTGGGTCAACTGCCGCTGTACCTCGACCGCGTGCACAGCGCCCGCCGTGACTTGCCGCTGGTCGTCCTGCCGCTGCTCAACGACCTGCGCAGCGCCCGCGGTGAAAGCCTGTTGTCGGAAACCAGCCTGTTCAGCCCCCAACTGCTGTCGATTGCGCCATTGCCCGACGAAACCCTGGCCCAGCGCGCGGCGCCCAACCTGCATGAACAACTGCGCCAATGGCACCTGTTGTTGCAACAAGCCCTCGCCGGGTTGCTGCGTGAAGACCACGGCCCAAGCAACCTGGAAGACATGGCGCGGGTGTTCGCGCGTCTTGAAGCCCTGTGCCAAGGCGCGCCGTTGTTGCCTTTGTGGCAAGTCACCTCGGCGCTGGTCGAGGGCATGCTCACCGGTGTGGTCGCCAACAGCCCGGCGCTGCGCAGTTTGCTCAAGGCCAGCGGCAAGCAACTCAAGCGCTTGCTGGCTCAAGGCATTGGCGGTATCAACCAACCAGCGCCGGATGACCTGCTCAAAAGCCTGTTGTTCTACGTGGCCAAAGTCACCCGACCGACGCCGCGCATGCAAAGCCTCAAGGAACGCTACGGCCTCGATGAGGCATTACCCGACAGTGCCGTGGTTGACGCCGAGCGCGCCCGCCTGGCCGGGCCGGACCGCAATGCCATGGGCTCGGTGCTCGGTGCGCTGTGCGAGGAACTGGTGCGCGTCAAGGAACGCCTCGACCTATTCGTGCGCAGTGACCGCCAGCACACCGGCGACCTCGATGCGCTGCTGGCGCCGTTGCGGCAAATTGCCGACACCTTGGCCGTGCTGGGCTTCGGCCAGCCACGCAAAGTGATTATCGACCAGTTGGCGGTCGTGCTGAGCCTGGCCCAGGGGCAGCGCGCGCCCAACGACGCGATACTGATGGACGTGGCCGGCGCGCTGCTCTACGTGGAAGCCACGCTGGCCGGAATGGCCGGCACCGTCGAGCCGGAAAGCCGCGAAGAAAGCCGCCTGCCCACCACCGACCTGACTCAGATTCACCAGTTGGTGATCCGCGAGTCCTGCCAATGCCTGAGGCAGGCCAAAGAACTGGTGATCGACTGCATCGAGGCCGATTGGGACCGCCAGCGCCTGGAGTCCCTGCCGGAGCTGCTGAGCCAGGTGCGCGGTGCGCTGGCGATGATTCCGCTGCCGCGCGCGGCGAGCCTGATGCGTGGCTGCACCGACTACGTCGGCGAACAGTTGATGATCAACGAACGTCCGCCGTCCGAGGCGCAACTGGGGCATTTTGCTGACGTGATCAGCAGCCTGGAGTACTACCTCGAACGCATGCTCCAAGACCCCGACGCCGCCGGTGAGCGGGTGCTGGAGCTGGCCACCCAAAGCCTGGCGGCGCTGGGCTACCTGCCGGCGGAGAAACCCTGGCGCCAGGCACTGGTGGCGCCCGATGGCGCGTTGTCCAGCGAGATCACGCCCAGCCAGTCCCAGTTCGATGCACTGGCCAACCCCACGTCGCGCCTCAACCCGCCGGCCTTGCAGCGCCCCGGTAGCCTGCTGCCGCCGCCGGCCGATGAAGTGCCTGTCGACGATGAGCTGCGTGAAGTGTTCCTCGAAGAAACCGCCGAAGTCCTTGAGGTGCTGCACCGCCACCTGCCCAACAGCGCCGACAAAACCGCCCAGGGCGAAATGCGCCGTGCCTTCCACACCTTGAAAGGCAGCGGCCGCATGGTGCGCGCCCTGGTGCTGGCGGAGCTGGCCTGGGCCGTCGAAAACCTGCTCAACCGTGTGCTGGAACGCAGCGTGGCCCTTGGCCCGCAGGTACAACAGGTACTGGACGAAGCGGTGGCCCTGCTGCCGGAACTGATCGCTGACTTTGCCGGCGACGACCAACACCAGCGCAACGAAGTCGATGCCCTGGCCGCCCGCGCCCACGCCTTGGCCAGCGGTGCCGCCGAGTCGACCGCCGAACCCCACGACCCGATGCTGTTGGAGATCTTCCGCAACGAAGCGCAGAGCCACCTGGACAGCCTCAACCACTTCCTGCAACAGGCTGCCGAACACGTGCCGCTGCAAGTCAGCGATGAGTTGCAGCGTGCCCTGCATACCCTCAAGGGCAGCGCCTACATGGCCGGCGTGTTGCCGATCGCTGAACTGGTCCGCCCGCTGGATCACCTGACCCGTGAATACAAAGCCCATCGCCTGCCGCTGGACCTGGACGAAGTGGAATTGCTGCTTGAAGCCGAAGGCCTGTTCCAACGCAGCCTGCGCCAGCTGGACCGCGACCCGTTGGTGCCGATCAAGGGCGCGCAAGACCTGATCAACCGCACGCAAGCCTTGCTCGACCATCAACTGGCAGCGCTGCTCGACGCCCCCAACACCGGCCTGCGTATCAAGCGCGACCCACAACTGATCGCCAACTTCCTGGCCCAGGGCATGGACATTCTGCTCGACGCCGAAAGCCTGCTGCGCCGCTGGCAACAACACCCCGGCCAGCGCCAGGAACTCACCGCGCTGCTGGATGAATTGACCACGCTGGGGGAGGGCGCGCACATCGCCGATCTGCACCCTATCGATGAATTATGCGAAGCGTTGCTCGACCTCTACGGCGCCGTCGAAGAAAGCAGCCTGGCGGTCGGCGAGCGGTTTTTTCATGAGGCCGAACAGGCCCATGAAGCGCTGATCAACATGCTCGACCAACTGGCCGCCGGCCAGGAAATCAGCCCGGCGCCGGCTCGTGTGCAGGCCCTGCGCGAATTGCTGGACGGTGCCCTCGACCCGTCCGCCACCGGGTTGATCAAAAGCGACGGCAGCCGTGCGCTGAGTATCGCCGAGCTGGGCGCCGCCACCGCGCAGTTGAATCACCAAACCAAGCTGGACGACGAGATCGTCGAGATCTTCCTCGAAGAGGCGGTGGACATCCTCGACAGCGCCGGGCAGGCCCTCAAACGCTGGTTGCTGGAACCCGAAAACGCTGCGCCGTTGTCCTCGTTGCAGCGCGACCTGCACACCCTCAAGGGCGGTGCGCGTATGGCTGAAATCGGCCCGGTGGGCGATCTGGCCCATGAGTTGGAATGCCTTTACGAAGGCCTGGTGGACCGTCGCTACAGCTACTCCACCGAGCTGTCGCAAGTACTGATGGCCAGCCATGAACGCCTCGCCTTGCAATTGGAGGAACTGCACCGCCAGCAACCCCTGAGCGACAGCGCCGAACTGGTCGCCAAACTGCGCGCGATACGCCAGAGCAGCACGCCCATGGCCCAGGCCGAGGCGCCGCCTGCAACAGGCGCCGACCCTGAATTGCTGGAGATCTTCCTCGAAGAAGCCGCCGACATCCTCGATAGCTCAGGCAGCGCACTGCTGCGCTGGCAGGCCGAGCCTGCCAGCCGCCAGGAAGTCGAAACCCTGCTGCGCGACCTGCACACCCTCAAGGGGGGCGCGCGCATGGTCGAGATCGGGCCGATTGGCGACTTGGCCCATGAGCTGGAATTTCTCTACGAAGGGCTGTCCGCCGGCTCGCTTGCGCTGTCCCCGGATTTGTTTGCGTTGCTGCAGGGCTGCCATGACCGCCTGGCGCAAATGGTCGACGCCGTGACGGATGGCTTGCCGGTGGGCTCGGTGGACAAGCTGATCGAACGCATCAAAAGCCTGGTGCACCCCAGTGATGAGCCGCCCGTGCCGGTAGCGTTGCCCGCAGGCAAGGCCGAAGCGGTGGTTGATCCGGCTGCCGATATGGTGAAAATCTCCGCCGAGCTGCTGGACGACTTGGTCAACCTGGCCGGCGAAACCTCGATTTTCCGGGGGCGTATCGAGCAGCAAGTGAACGATGCGCGCATCGCCCTGCATGAGGTCGAGACCACCATCGAGCGCATGCGCGACCAATTGCGCCGCCTCGATACCGAAACCCAGGGCCGTATCCTCAGCCGTCAGCAGGCCGAGGCCGAGCGCCTGTATGAAGAATTCGACCCGCTGGAAATGGACCGTCATTCCCAGTTGCAGCAACTGTCCCGCGCGCTGTCCGAATCGGCCTCTGACCTGCTCGACCTCAAGGACACTCTCGACCGGCGTAACGAGGACGCGCACGACCTGTTGCAGCAACAGGCGCGTATCAACACCGAGCTGCAAGAAGGCTTGATGCGCACGCGCATGGTGCCGTTCGAACGCATGCTGCCACGCCTCAAGCGCATCGTGCGCCAGGTGGCGGGCGAGTTGGGCAAAGACGTGGAGTTCATCGTCGGCAATGCCGAGGGCGAAATGGACCGTAACGTGCTGGAGCGCATGGCGGCGCCGCTGGAGCACATGCTGCGCAATGCCGTGGACCATGGCCTGGAGTCGCGCGACGTTCGGTTGGCGGCGGGTAAACCAGAGAAGGGTCGCATCACCCTGGACTTGACCCACGAAGGCGGCGATATCGTGTTCGACATGCGCGACGACGGTGCCGGCGTGCCTCTGGAAGCGGTGCGGCGCAAGGCGATCAAGCGCGGCCTGCTGGCGCCCCATCAAGAGATGAGCGACCGCGACGTGTTGCAGTTCATCCTGCAGCCGGGGTTTTCCACCGCCGAAAAAATCACCCAGATTTCCGGGCGTGGCGTGGGCATGGACGTAGTGCACGAAGAGGTGCGTCAACTCGGTGGCTCGATGGTGATCGACTCGACGCCGGGCGCCGGCGTGCACTTTCGCATTCGCCTGCCGTTTACCGTGTCGGTCAACCGTGCGCTGATGGTGCAATGCGCGGACGAGCAATACGCGATCCCGCTCAACACCATCGAAGGCCTGGTGCGGGTGCTGCCCCATGAATTGGCGGGGCACTATCAGCAGGACCCGCCGTGCTACGAATATGCCGGCCAGCGCTACGAATTGTTCTACTTGGGCGACCTGCTGCACACCGGCGGCCGCCCGAAATTGCTGGGACAATACCAGCCCGTGCCGGTGTTGCTGGTGCAGTGCAATGAGCGGCACGTGGCGGTGCATGTGGATGCCATGGCCGGTACCCGCGAAATCGTGGTCAAGGGCCTGGGCCCGCAGTTTTCCGGGGTGCAGGGGTTGTCTGGGGCGACCATCCTGGGCGACGGCCGCGTGGTGTTGATCATCGATTTGCTGGCGCATATTCGCGCGCGGCCACCGGCCTTGCCGGCGCAGGCGGTGGATGCGCCGCTGATCCTCAACGACCCGCTGAAAAAGCGCCCGCTGCTGGTGCTGGTGGTGGACGACTCGGTCACCGTGCGCAAAGTCACCAGCCGCCTGCTGGAGCGCAACGGCATGAACGTGCTCACCGCCAAGGACGGCATCGACGCCCTCGCCGTGCTTGAAGAACATACCCCGGACTTGATGCTGCTCGACATCGAAATGCCGCGCATGGACGGCTTCGAAGTGGCGATCCAGGTGCGCAACGACCCGCGCCTGATGCGCCTGCCGATCATCATGATCACCTCGCGCACCGGCCAGAAACACCGCGACCGCGCCATGGCCATCGGTGTTAACGACTACCTCGGCAAGCCGTATCAAGAGTCGGTGCTGCTGGAAAGCATCGCCTACTGGAGCAAGTCACATGCTTGACCACCGCACCAGCCAACTCACCGGCCTGCTGCTGCCCCTGGCCGACCGGCACCTGATACTGCCGAATGTCGCCGTGGCTGAGCTTATCGACTTTCAACGCGGCGAACCGGCCAGTGACGCACCGCCGTGGTACCTGCGCCAAGTCACCTGGCGGGATCGACAAATCCCGCTGATCAGCTTTGAAGCCGCATGCGGTGAGGCCAGCGTGACCGGCGAACGCTCGCGGATCGTGGTGTTGAACGCCTTGGGCGCGCGGCCGACGTTGAAGTTCATTGCGCTGGTGATCCAGGGGATTCCGCGCTCGTACAAGCTCGATAGCGAATTGAGCTACGTCGACGTGCCGTTGTGCCCACTGGAACTGGCGGCGGTGCAGGTGGGCGAACAAGTGGCGAAGGTGCCGGACCTTATGGGGTTGGAAGCGCTATTGGTCGAGTCCGGCTTGGCCTGACCCCTCATTCTCAATCCCAGTGAATATCAAAATGTGGGAGGGGGCTACCCCGATGGCTGACTGTCAGTTGATACTTCTATACCTGAACCACCGAAATCGGGGGCAAGCCCTGTCTTACATTTGATCCTCTGTGTTTGACAGGCCGTCGCGACCCTTGCCGCCCAAAAATGTCGGAACTGAATGTTATTTGTGTAAGTAATTTCTTTAACAGGATTGGGCCGGTTTTCTGGCCTGAGTGGGATGCTAGGTTCGGCGCTTCCCTATGCCAGTAAGGACACGCAAATGGCTGTGCCGTTAATGCCTCCCGGTGTTTCAATGTTTGAAATATGGCGATTGCCAAGTGCAAGCGCATCCATCTCAGGCCGGGTTCGGCGTTCGCCTATTCTTGGTTTTATTCGCAGGTCAGAGCTGCAGGGCCGTGGAACTACAAGAAGCAAGGGCGTCAATACGAGGCTTTTGGTAACTTCAATTACGGTGCTACAGGTACGGTACTGGGGATTCTCGAGCATGTTCTGTTGTGGGCGGCAGGCGTGGCTCAAACATTCGCAAAAACCACCAAGTCGGAGTTTGGATCATGGTGGGGCGATAACCCTTTTGGCGATGATCCTCGCGATCAATATTGGATAGGGAGGGGGGTTGGATATGCAGTTTCTCAGGGCTACTAAGAGCCTCTTACCTGTCCTGCGTAACTGCCTTCTGGTGGCCTGCCTGATATACATCGGAGCCAATTGGATCATGTCCTCCGGTACGCCGAAGCTGGACGAAGTGGTTTTGAAACGCTCCTTGGGCAACGGCGGCTCAATTTATGGCGCGCGTGACGGGCAGGGCGGGGCGACAGTGGGGTTTTCCTACAGGTACTACGTTCATAAGGACCTGGGCAGTGATCAAGAGATACTGACGGCACTGGTCTCGGCACATCCATTTCTAAAAACCAAGGAGCCTGATGTTCAAGTGACCCAGGCGGATGGAGCCATCCGCCTCATTGTCCGTGGGGAGGTTTATGAGTACCGCAGCTACCCGCTTGAAGGCTTGGGGGCTGTGAGCATAGACATGAGGTTGTAGGCCTGCGCCTGCTGGCTTCGGATTTTTCCTGCAAGATTTTGGGCTGTGCGTGAACGTGGACGCCGGTAATGCCCAGTTGTCGTTCGCCAGCCGTTTCGACCTGGCTTACAACGCCACCCATGCTCTTGCACTCACCGCCTTGCGAAACGCTATCTGGTCTTTCAATGTCTGGTTCACACCACCGAAGTAAGTAAGGTGGCGGTAAGGTTGTTGGCCCTGTGTCATGAGCGTCGAAACCTGGCCCTGCTAGACCAGTTGATTGATAGTGCGACGGTGCTGCTGAATAACGTGAAGAATCTGTTGACTGGCCATGAGTGGAGATAGCGCGGTTCGTTCAGACACCGCCAGTACCACATGAAATGGTGTTCTTTTTTTGAGCTCAATCAATCCGCGAAAACCGCTCGCTCAATGCAGCGCCAGAAAATCGGCAATCAACATTCCTGCCAGGTAGACCATCAAAATTGCCACACCCGCATCCAATAGACGCCAGACCTTTGCCGAACGAAACAGCCCCGTCAACCGTTGACATCCCAACGCCAAAACCACAAACCACACCAGAGACGCGGTCATCGCTCCGCTGGCAAACGACGCTTGTTGGCTGACGGGCTTTGCGGCACCAATAGAGCCAATCAGCACGACGGTATCGAGCCAGGCATACGGATTGGCAAACCCAAGTATTACGGTCGTGCGTAGCAGTCCCCGTTGTGAGTTGAGTGCGCCCGGACTCTCTGGCGTCGACCGGTTACGAGCACACGCCAAAAACCTCTGCCAGCCGAACCACAACAGATAGGCCGCTCCCGATAACAGCAGAAGCGCCACCAGACCGGGCTGACTGTCGAGCAACGATCCCAACCCCAATACCCCGAGACCGATAAGAATGATATCGGCGAACACGCATACGGCTACCACCCCCCAGATAGGACCGCGACTGACACCCTGGCGAATGACCAGCGTGTCCTTTGGTCCAGGCGCGGCGAACAGTCCGATGCCCAATAGCAGACCTTCGAGATAAAGGGCGTTGAGGTCAGGAATCATTAAGTGCTCGGTCGCCTGGGTATCAGGTCAATTGAAGGGGGTGATTGCCGAAACCGGTATGGCGTGCATTGACGGTGGCTTTCAAGTCGATCGGCTGATGGCGGAAAAAACCTGTCAGTTCCTGCTCCGCATCAGGGTTGACGAAGTAAATAAGAGAGCTGCGTGCCGTTGATGTTCGAGGCGTCAGAACCGCGTGGTATGCAGCGGGAATCGCGTAGTCTGAGAGCTCGGTCAGTAACGATCCGGCCAGGATTGCAATCTCGTTCTCTAGGAGGCGTACTGGCTCCAGTGAGCTGCCTCGAACCAGAACGAGGCCGTCACGAGTCGGCTTGATAAACGACAGCAAATGTCCATCTTCGTGAGGGTCCTGAGCAAACCGGCGCTCATCGGATCCGGTGTTGGCTCCATAGACACACAGTTGCAGGTAGGACGCTGCACGCAAGGAAGACAACGGAGTGGCCCCGAACTCCGCGCAAACTCCGTCCATCAGTTCCTGTGCTAGCTCGCTGATCTGACGTTCAAAAGCATCAACGGCAGCAAAAAACTCACTTCGTATGAACTCAAAAGCCTTTCGTTTTGATGAATGCGCAGGCCAGTAACAAAATCGCTCACACAGATCTGGCTGATCCTCAATGCTCGAGTACTCGGCGCCAAAGGGGAAAAATCCGTCGGTGTCTTTTGCGAAGGAAAACGAGGTCTTGGTGGCTGTCGATATTGCGGAGTATTCATCAACGATTTTTTTGTAATTCTGCAGCATGGCTTCTGATATTTGCAGGCTGCCGAAGCCTGTTCGAACAATGGATTCACAGCACGCTTTGATGTGGGTCATGGCTATATCCAAGGTAGATGTAAAGGAATGCAACAAACACTAGGTTCGCAAGCATGCGAGAAACTACGACACTGGATATGACCGATTAAAAGGGACCCATCCATGTCCTTCACAACATCGCCAGCAGATGGCGATTGTGCATGACTCAAAACACGTGGCGGCGGACAGGTTGTCTTTTTTGGCGGACAAAGACATCACGTTCACCCAAAGAGTGGGAACTGAAAACTGCGCATGAACATAAAAACGCGAGATACCCTCAAGTCACTGATTGCGCGGCGCGGCCGAGAGTTGGGCAAGCCCCTGACGAGGTTGGCCAAGGAGGCGGGGATCTCCAGGACCTACCTGTACGGTCTGGCGAATGGGGCGTCCAAAGACCCGTCGGTACGCACGCTGATCAAGCTGGCCAAGGCATTGCAAGTTTCTCCTCTGTTGCTGTTTCGCTACTTTGCTGACCTGACAGGTGCGCCCGCAAATGCTTGCTCGATGGCTATGACCAATCGAGCCATTGGTGTTCATGATCCGCAGGACGTCGCAGTGTTCAATGCCGATGTCACGATGCCTGATCAAACTGTCGTAATGCCAGGGGAGGTGTTTCAGAAAACCTGGGAGATTCAGAACCTGGGCACACGCCCATGGCGCGGGCGACGACTGGTGCGTGTGGACGGGGAATATGTGATTGCTCGCCGGGCTGATGCACAAGGTCAGTTGGAGGTCGTGCTGGACACTCACCTGCGTAGCTTGCACAGCGAACTCCCCATTGCCGATACGCTGCCGGGGCAGCCCGTGCATATCAGTGTGGAGTTTGCGGCCCCCAGGGAAACCTGCACGTTGGCTTCAATCTGGAGAATTGAGGATGCGCAGGGAAAACCTTGCTATGGGCCTGCGTTCATTTTGCATGTGTTGGTCAACGTTATGGCGCGTTGAACGTTGCGGACAGTGTTGGTGCATAGCGCTCTGGAGCAGGTCAGCCCTTCGCCGCAAAAGGTCCCGAACAGGGGCTGATCATTCCCTCTTTGGGACCGCTATCCCACCAACACCACTGAGCAAAATGTGGGAGGGAGCTCGCTCCCGATAACAGTGGATCAGCCACCAGATGTAGTGACTGACTCACCGGCATCGGGAGCAAGCCCCCTCCCACAATTCGATCTTCGTTACTCCAGGCGTAACGGTCTGCTACTGAGCTTGATTGATGGCCCCCTGAATCACTCCTAAGGTAAGCCCCACGACAGCAAACCCCGTGGAGTGACCATGACAACAACAATAAACCCCGACTCGCGCTGGACGCGGCGGCGCGACGAGAAGCAGCGGCGGCTCGGGCTGGTCAAACAATACGCAGAGGGCGCGGTGTTGCCCAGCGACAGGATCGTCGAAGCGCTTGAGGCGCTGATCCTGCCCGGCGACCGTGTGGTGCTGGAAGGCAACAACCAGAAGCAGGCCGACTTCCTCTCTCGCTCCCTGGCCAAGGCCGACCCCGCCAAGCTCCATGATTTGCACATGATCATGCCCAGCGTCGGGCGTTCCGAGCATCTGGACCTGTTTGAAAAGGGCATCGCGCGCAAGCTGGACTTTTCCTTCGCCGGCACCCAATCCCTGCGCATCAGCCAGTTGCTGGAAGACGGCATGCTGGAAATCGGCGCGATCCATACCTACATCGAACTCTATGCCCGCCTGGTGGTGGACCTGATCCCCAACGTCGTACTTTCCGCCGGTTTCATGGCCGACCGCGCCGGCAATATCTACACCGGCGCCAGCACGGAAGATTCGCCCGCGCTGATCGAGCCGGCGGCCTTCAGCGATGGCATCGTCATCGTGCAGGTCAACCAGTTGGTGGACGACGTCAGCGACTTGCCGCGCGTCGACATCCCCGCCAGTTGGGTGGATTTTGTGGTGGTGGCCGACAAGCCGTTCTACATCGAGCCGCTGTTCACCCGTGACCCACGCCATATCAAACCGGTGCACGTGTTGATGGCGATGATGGCGATCCGTGGCATCTACGAAAAACACAATGTGCAATCGCTCAACCATGGCATCGGCTTCAACACTGCCGCCATTGAGTTGATCCTGCCCACCTACGGCGAGTCCCTGGGCCTGAAGGGCAAGATCTGCCGCAACTGGACCCTCAACCCGCACCCCACGCTGATCCCGGCGATTGAAAGCGGTTGGGTGCAAAGCGTGCATTGTTTCGGCACTGAACTGGGCATGGAAAACTACATCGCCGCCCGGCCGGATGTGTTCTTTACCGGTCGCGACGGCTCGATGCGCTCCAACCGCATGTTTTGCCAACTGGCCGGCCAGTACGCGGTGGACCTGTTTATCGGCGCCACCCTGCAAGTCGACGGCGACGGTCATTCCAGCACCGTGACCCGTGGCCGTCTTGCCGGTTTCGGGGGGGCGCCGAACATGGGCCACGACCCGCGCGGCCGTCGCCACGGCACCCCGGCCTGGCTGGACATGCGCCACGACGATGCGCCCGAAGCCCTGCTCGAACGCGGCAAAAAACTCGTGGTGCAGATGGTCGAAACCTTCCAGGAAGGCGGCAAACCCACCTTCGTCGACACTCTGGATGCGGTCGAAGTGGCGCGCAAAAGCGGCATGCCCCTGGCGCCGATCATGATCTACGGCGACGACGTGACCCACCTACTGACCGAAGAAGGCATCGCTTACCTGTACAAGGCGCGCTCCCTGGGAGAGCGCCAGGCGATGATTGCCGCCGTTGCCGGAGTGACCGCCATCGGCCTGCGCCACAACCCCAAGGACACCGCACGCATGCGCCGCGAAGGCTTGATCGCCTTGCCCGAAGACCTCGGCATCCGCCGCACCGACGCCACCCGCGAGTTGCTGGCCGCCAAGAGCGTGGCCGACCTGGTGGAATGGTCCGGTGGCTTGTACAACCCGCCCGCCAAATTCAGGAGCTGGTAAATGCGCGCCCTCAAACTGCACTCACTGAGCCTCGCCGAGCGCCTGGCGGATATGGCCGTCGATGCACTGATTGACGAAGCCGACCTGTCGCCCAAACCCGCCCTGGTGGACCGTCGCGGCAACGGCGCCCACAGCGATTTGCACTTGGGCCTGATGCACGCCTCGGCGCTGTCGCTATGGCCGATGTTCAAGGAAATGGCCGAGGCGGCCATTGAATTCGGCGAGGTCGGTTTGCCGCTGCGCGAAGCCCTCGGCCGCATCGGTCGTGAAGGCGAGCAGGCGATGCTCACCACCACCCAAGGCGTGAACACCCATCGCGGCGCGATCTGGGCACTTGGCCTGCTGACCGCCGCGGCAGCCCTGCAACCGCGCGCCATAACGCTGAATGCCGCCAGATTAGCCCTGCTCAACGACCGGCATGCGCCCCAACCAATGAGCCACGGCGCCCAGGTCGCGCAACGCTACGGCGCACGCGGTGCCCGTGAAGAAGCGCAATTGGGCTTCCCCGCCGTGACGCAACGCGGCCTGCCGCAACTGCACAAAAGCCGCCGCCAAAACGTCGGTGAACAGAACGCTCGCCTCGACGCCTTGCTGGCGATCATGACCGAGCTGGCCGACACCTGCGTGCTTTACCGCGCCGGCACCGACGGCCTGCGGGCGATGCAACACGGCGCTCAAGCGGTGCTCGACGCCGGCGGCAGCGCGACCCTGGCCGGTCGCCGCCAGTTGCACGAACTCGACAACCAACTCTTGGCCCTGAATGCCTCCCCCGGTGGCGCCGCCGACCTGTTGGCCGCCTGCCTGTTTATCGACCGCCTCGACGGAGCGTTGTGATGGAAACCTTGTCCTTTGAATTCCCCGCCGGGCAACCGCCCAAAGGCCGTGCGCTGGTGGGTTGCGTCGGCTCGGGCGACCTGGAAGTGCTGCTGGAGCCGGGCACGCCCGGCACGCTGACCATCCAGGTACAGACCTCGGTGAACGGCGCGCAGCAACGCTGGCAGCACCTGTTTGAACGAATTTTCCAGGAGCAGACGCCACCGGCATTGAACATTGATATCCACGATTTCGGCGCCACCCCCGGCGTGGTGCGCTTGCGCCTGGAGCAGGGTTTCGAGGAGATCGGCCATGACTGACTTGCTCGCCAAACACAGCTTTGTCGAACTCGGTGCGCGCCAGCGGGCCAAGGCCTTGCTGGACGCCGGTTCCTACCGTGAACTGCTCGACCCGTTCCAACGCGTCATGTCGCCCTGGCTCAGCCGCCAGGGCGTGGTGCCCCAGGCTGACGACGGGGTGATCATCGCCAAAGGCAACATCGACGGCTTGCCGGTGGTGGTGGCGGCCATCGAAGGTAACTTCCAGGGCGGCAGCCTGGGTGAGGTGGGTGGCGCCAAAATCGCCGGTGCACTGGAACTGGCGGCCGAAGACAACCGCAACGGTATCCCGACCCGCGCCGTGCTGCTGCTGGAAACCGGCGGCGTGCGCTTGCAGGAAGCCAACCTGGGCCTGGCCGCGATTGCCGATATTCATGCGGCGATTGTCGACCTGCGCCAGTACCAGCCGGTGATCGGCGTGGTGGCGGGCAGCGTTGGCTGCTTTGGCGGCATGTCCATCGCGGCCGGGTTATGCAGCTATCTGGTGGTGACCCGCGAAGCGCGCCTGGGCCTCAACGGCCCGCAAGTGATCGAGCAGGAAGCCGGGCTGCAAGAATACGACTCCCGTGACCGGCCGTTTATCTGGAGCCTTACCGGCGGCGAGCAGCGCTTCAACAGTGGCCTGGCCGACCGTTATGTGGCCGACGATGTGGCACAGATCCAACAGACCGTCACCGCGCTGCTGCACAAAGGCTTGCCTGCCCGGCAGCGCAGCCGGCAGGCCGACCTGTACCTCGCGCGCCTGGCCGAATTGGACGCCACGGCGCAAATCGATCCGGCGACGGTTCGCGACCTGTATCAGGGAGAACGCTCATGAGAGGTTTGCAGTGGTTCAACGCATTGAGCGCTGGAGCGACGCCTGTCGAAGGGTTGCCGGCTTCGCTGAGAGTCGCCGATGGCCAGGCAGGACGTTTTATCGCGGTGGTCACGGATGAGCACAATCGGTTCCCCCGCGCACGTAATGGCGAAGTCGGCTTGCTGGAAGGCTGGGGCCTGGCCAAAGCGGTGGATGAAGCCATTGCCCGTGGCGACAAGCGCCCGATCATCGCCATCGTCGATGTGCCGAGCCAAGCCTATGGCCGTCGCGAAGAAGCCCTCGGTATCCATCAAGCCCTGGCCGCCGCCGCCGATGCCTACGCTCGCGCGCGCTTGGCCGGGCACCCGGTGATTGCGCTGTTGGTGGGCAAGGCTATGTCCGGTGCGTTCCTCGCCCACGGCTACCAGGCCAACCGCCTGATTGCCCTGCGTGACCCCGGCGTGATGGTACACGCCATGGGCAAGGCCTCGGCCGCGCGGGTGACTTTGCGCAGTGTCGAAGAGTTGGAAACCCTGGCCGCCAGCGTGCCGCCGATGGCCTATGACATCGACAGCTATGCCAGCCTAGGTTTGTTGTGGGAGACCTTATCGGTGAGCCGGATTGAACAACCGACGCCGGAGGATGTGGCGCGGGTCCGCGAGTGCCTGGCGGCGGCGATCAAGGATATTACCGCTACCGATTTGAGCGGGCGCCTTGGCGCACCTCATCGCGCCGCCTCCAGCCACGTGCGCCAGCTGTTGCGGGAGCAATGGTGAACGCCCATGACCTGCTCTGGGGCATGACCCCGGCGCACCTGCCCGCCGATGCTCCGGCCTGGGCGGTGGACGCGATCAGCGCCGGGCAACCGGTGGTGGTGCGTCGCGCCCTCGCCGAGCCGGGCCAGGTGGCGGTGGGTGTGCGCGGGCGTTTGCGCGAGCAGCGGTTTGCCGCCCACATGCCGATTGCCGCCGTGCGTCGGCGTGTGGTGCCCGAAGCGCTGCGCGGCGTGATCTCGCCCCGTGTTTTGCCCGCATTGCAGGCGCTGGAGCAACTGCGGCCGGTTCTGGCGCAGGCCAGCTGGGGTGTCAGCGGCAGCGCCGGTTTTGAGCTGGCCACCGGCATTGAAGCGCTGCATGCCTTGAGTGACCTGGATTTGATCCTGCGCGCCCCCGAGCCGCTGGCGCGCGACAGCGCCCGAGACCTGCTGGCGAGGTTGGACAAGTCGGTATGCGCGGTCGACCTGCAACTGCAAACCCCGTTTGGCGCGGTGGCCTTGCGTGAGTGGGCTGGCCCCTCGCGACGGGTGCTGCTCAAGACCGCCGGCGGCGCGCACCTTGTGCTCGACCCCTGGCAGGCGGTGGCATGAGCAGCCTGCTGGTCTTCCCAGGGCAGGGCGCGCAACGGCCGGGCATGCTCCGGTCATTGCCTGCCCAGGTGTTGGATGAAGCCAGCCAGGCCTTGGGCGAGGACGTTCGCCGGCTCGATGACGCACAGGCCCTGGCGTCGACCCGCGCGGTTCAGCTGTGCCTGTTGATCGCCGGCGTCGCCCATGCGCGCCTGCTGCAACACACGCCGGACTATGTGGCGGGCCTGTCCATCGGCGCCTACCCGGCGGCGGTGATCGCCGGTGCGCTGGACTTCGTCGATGCGGTCAAACTGGTCAGCCTGCGCGGTGAACTGATGCAACAGGCTTATCCGCAGGGCTACGGCATGACCGCGCTTATCGGCCCGCAGTTATCCACGGTCGAACAGCTGCTCGCCGACGTCCACAGCGCGCAAACGCCGGTATACCTGGCCAATATCAATGCCGATAACCAGACCGTGATCGCCGGCAGCGACGCCGCCATGGCACGTGTCGCCCAGCGCATCAAGGGCAACGGCATCGCCAAGCGCCTGGCTGTCAGCGTGCCATCCCATTGCGCACTGTTGGAGCAACCGGCCCAGGCACTGGCCCGAGCGTTCGTCGCGCTCAAGACGCCGCGCATCACCTACCTGAGCAGTACCCGTGCGCGGCCGATCCACAACCCCGAGCAATTGCGCGACGACCTGGCCTTCAACATGTGCCGCATCGTCGACTGGCGCGGCACCGTGCAAAGCGCTTACGAGCGCGGCGTGCGCCTGCAAATCGAACTGCCCCCGGGCGCCGTGCTCACTGGTTTGTCACGGCGCGTATTTGAACAAGGTACGGTGATCGCCTGCGAAGGCGCGCGCCTGGACACCTTGCAGGCCCTGCTGCAAGAGGAGGAGCGCCGCCACCGATAAAGCATCACCCGAGGCTTTCGAAGCACAAAAACAACAATTTCGATCGAGCACTTTGAGGACAACAACAATGATTATTTACGGTGTGGCATTTTTGGCGCTTTGCACATTGTTCGGCCTGTTTATTGGTGAGCTGCTGGGTAAATGGATGGGCATTCCGGCCAACGTCGGCGGGGTAGGTATCGCCATGTTGCTGTTGATCGGGCTGGGCAGTTATCTGGCCAAACGGGGGCTGTTTACCGGTAAGTCGGAGCAAGGCGTGAGCTTCTGGGCCGCGATTTATATCCCGATTGTGGTGGCCATGGCTGCCCAGCAGAACGTGTATGGCGCCATCAGCGGCGGGCCCATGGCGATTCTGGCCGGTACGCTTGCGGTAGTGCTGGGCTTTGCCCTGGTGCCGGTGCTGTCGCGCATCGGCAATCGTGAGCCGAGTGCAGCTGTTCCCACCAAAGACGCTGGGTGATCGCCATGTACGAATCCATGATGAAAGTGATCACCGGCTACGGCCTGATCAGCGGTTTTGCGGTGATCGGCCTGACCATGTGGGTGTCCTACTGGATCTCCGACACCTTCACCAAAGGCCGCCTGCACGGTTCGGCCATCGCCATTCTGCTGGGCCTGGTGCTGTCGTATGTGGGCGGGGCCTTTACCGGTGGCTCCAAGGGTGTGGTGGATATTCCGTTGCTGTCGGGTATCGGCCTGTTGGGCGGCGCGATGCTGCGGGACTTCGCCATCGTCGCCACGGCGTTTGGGGTCAGTGTCGATGAGCTCAAGCGCGCGGGCTACGTGGGGGTGCTGGCGCTGTTCGTCGGCGTTGGCTCATCGTTTGTGGCGGGTGTCGGCGTGGCCATGGCGTTCGGTTACACCGATGCCGTGAGCCTCACCACCATTGGTGCGGGCGCCGTCACCTACATCGTCGGCCCGGTGACGGGCGCGGCGATTGGCGCCAGTTCCGAAGTGATGGCGTTGTCGATTGCGGCGGGGTTGATCAAGGCCATTCTGGTGATGGTGATGACCCCGTTCGTGGCGCCGCTGATTGGGCTCAACAACCCGCGCAGCGCGGTGATTTTCGGCGGGTTGATGGGCACCTCCAGCGGTGTGGCGGGCGGGCTGGCGGCGACCGATCCGAAGCTGGTGCCATATGGCTGTTTGACGGCGGCGTTTTATACGGCGCTGGGCTGTCTGCTGGGGCCGTCGTTGTTGTTTCTGCTGATGCGGGGGTTGGTGGGCTGACCTCGGGGCTTGCTCCCGATGGCGGAGTCTCAGGCTGGCACCTGCCGATTGGCATACATCCGGCACTCCGCCAACAACGCCAGCAAGTTCGGGTCACGCTCCTTGGCCTTCAAGAACACCACGCCAATATGCTGCTGCAACCGATACCTGGCTTGCAGCGGTATCAGCTTTACGCGGTTCTCATACACCGCCGCAATCCGCCCCGGCAGCAGTGCATAACCCACCCCCGAACTGACCATGCTCAACAGCGTGAAGATGTCATTGACCTGCATCGCCACCTTCGGCTCGAACCCCGCTTGCTTGAACACCCGGTTGCCGTCCTGGTGGGTGGCGAAGCCTTGGGTGAGGGTAATGAAGGTGGCGTCGCGCACCTCGGCCAGATCGATTTCCTGGGTGCGGTCCAAGGGCGAGTCGGCCGGCGTGGCGAGGAAGATGTCATCGCTAAACAGTGCGATCTGCTCGCAATCGGGGTCGTTGGCATGTTCGTCAAGGGAGATGAGGATCGCGTCGACTTCCATGTTCTTGAGCTTATAGAGCAGGTCGAAATTGGAGCCCAGGATCAGGTCGATGTTGAGCTCGCTGCGGCGAATCTTCAGGCCCATGATCAGTTGCGGCACGGTCTTGACCGTCAGCGAATACAGCGAGCCGAGTTTGAAGCGTTCAGCCGAGAAACCAGCGGCTTCGCGAGTGAGGCGCACGCTGTCGACCACATCGGCCACCAGTTTCTGCGCGCGCTCTTCGAGCACGTAGGCGCTTTCGAGCGGGGTGAGGTTACGCCCTTCATGTTTGAACAGCGGGCAACGCAGGGCGTTTTCCAGCGAATGAATGGCGCGGTGCACGCTGACATTGCTGGTCTGCAGCTCGGCGGCGGCGCGGGCCAGGTTGCCGGTGCGCATGAACGCCAGGAAGATCTCGAGCTTTTTGAGGGTGAATTCTTCGTCGATCAGCATGGCCGTGGGCTCTTGTTCGAATGCGGTCGATTGTGCCCGCAAAACCGTGCGGCGTCGCCGGAACGTCACACGGCGCTTGCACTCTGATGCGCAAGGCTGGAGGCTTGCCGCCAGCCGTCAACGGTTACAGGAGGTCAGTGACACATGTATCACGGGGAACGCTTCAACGCCTGGAGCCATTTGCTCGGTGCAGTCGCGGCGTGCATTGGCGCTGTGTGGATGCTGGTGGTGGCGAGCCTGGATGGCAGCCCCTGGAAGATCGTCAGCGTGGTGATCTATGGCTTTACGCTGATGGTGCTGTACAGCGCGTCGACCGTGTACCACAGCGTGCGCGGGCGGCGAAAAGAGATTATGCAAAAGGTCGATCACTTTTCGATCTACCTGTTGATCGCCGGCAGTTACACACCGTTTTGCCTGGTGACGTTGCGTGGTCCGTGGGGCTGGACGTTGTTCGGCATTGTGTGGGGGCTGGCGGTGATCGGGATTTTGCAGGAGATCAAGCCGCGCTCCGAGGCGCGTATCTTGTCCATCGTGATTTACGCGGTGATGGGCTGGATCGTGCTGGTGGCGGTCAAGCCGCTGATCGCCGGGCTGGGTATGGCAGGGTTCACATGGCTGGCGGCGGGTGGTGTGCTGTACACCGTCGGTATCATTTTTTTTGCCTTGGAGGATCGCCTGCGGCATTCCCATGGGATCTGGCATTTGTTTGTGATCGGCGGCAGCCTGCTGCATTTTGTGGCGATCATGCATTACGTGCTTTAAGTGTGGGAGGGAGCAAACCCCCTCCCACCGATCTACGGTGTCCTTAGAGGCGCTCCAATAACTCACACGCCCGCTTACCGAAGATTTCCAGCAACTTGGCCAACATATGCGGCGGCGGCTCGTTGGCGCGGGTCAGGGCATACAAGGTGATCGGCAGCGGCGGGGTGAGTGGGCGGATGCAGGTGGTGGCCGTCGAGGCGCCCAACGCGGTGAATGGGTCGATCACCGTTAAACCGGCACCCGACTCCACCATCGCCCGCGCCAGCGAATAGGTTTGTACCGAGATCGTCACCCTCGGCGCCGGCTCAACACTTTCCAGGTAGCTGTCGAGTTTCGCCGCCAGCGGGTCGGCGCTGGACAGGCCTATCAGCGGCGCCCCCGCCAGGTCGGCCAATGGCAACGGCTGATGCAGCTCGGCGTCTGGCCAATAGCCTTTGGAGGCCAGCGCCACGAGCACGCCGTTGGCCAGTGTTTGGGTGGTAAGCCCCGGATGACCGGAAAAGTTGAGGGTCAGCGCCAGGTCGATCTCGCGCATCAACAACTTTTGCACCAACTCGCGGCTATGGTCGCTGGACAACTCGCAGGCCATGTCCGGGTAATCGCGTTTCCACTCCAGAATCGCCGGCGGCAGCAGCGACAGGGCCAACGCCGGGGTTGCCCCAATGCGCACACTTTGCCCCGGTGCGCGGCGCAAGCTCTTGGCCAGGCGCCGCACGCCTTGCAGGCTCGCGGTGACTTTCTCCACTTCACCTTCCAGCGCCAGGGCTTCCGGGGTGGGCTGCAATTTGCCACGCACGCGCAAAAACAACGGGAAGCCCAGCTGCAGCTCGGCGTGTTGCAGCACCTTGGTCACCGCCGGTTGCGACACGTGCAACAACTGCGCGGCGGCGCTGATGGAGCCGGTCTGGCGTATGGCCTGGAAGATTTCGATATGACGCAAGCGCATGGCGAGTCCATAACCTTTGTTTATAGGTGGCCCATCTTTATTGATTGTCGGGGTCCTGTCACCTGGGCCTACGCTTGGCTTCTCTTCAATCAACGGCTGGGGGCTGGGATGGCCAGGCAGGTTTGCATCATCGGTGGTGGGGTTATCGGCTTGGCCAGTGCGTATGCGCTGGTGCGGGCCGGCCATGAGGTGACGGTGATCGACGCACGCGACACGCTGGGCAGCGAAACCAGCTTCGCCAATGGCGGGCAACTGTCCTACCGCTATGTCGCGCCGTTGGCGGATGCCGGCGTGCCGCTGCAAGCGCTTGGCTGGCTGCTGCGCGGTGACTCGCCATTGAAGCTGCGTCCACGGCTCGACCCGCAGCAATGGCGTTGGATGGCGGCCTTCATGGGTGCCTGCCGCAGTTCGGTGAACCAACGCAATGCGGGCCACCTGCTGCGCCTGGCGTCGCTGAGCCAAAGCACTTTGCAGCAATGGCGCGAGGACGACTGCCTGGACGGCTTCGACTGGCGCCGCAACGGCAAGTTGGTGACCTTTCGCAACGCCGGCAGCTTTAAACATGCACGCAGCAAAGTCACCGATATCCTGCAGCAGCAGGTGCTCTCGGCCGCCGATTGCACACGCCTGGAGCCGGCGTTGGCGGGCAGTGGGTTTGTCGGCGGGATTTATACGCCAAACGAGGAAGTCGCCGATTGCCATGCCTTCTGCCAGCGTTTGGCGGCGCGGCTGGAGGCGTCCGGGCGCTGTCGCTTTGTGTTGGCGCGCAAGGTCACCGGCGTTCGCCGTGCAGGGGGGCTGGTACAGGCCATCGAGCTGGGCGACGAGGTGATGCCGGTCGAGCACCTGGTATTGGCGGCGGGGCATCGCAGCGCCGAACTGCGGCTGCCGGGCCTGGCGCTGCCGCTGTACCCGCTCAAGGGCTACAGCCTGAGCGTGCCGATCGGCGCGCGGCACCAGGCGCCGAGCGTGAGCATCACCGACTACGACCGCAAGGTCGTCTACGCGCGCATCGGTGAACAACTGCGGATCGCGGCCATGGTGGATATCGTCGGCTTCGACGCCGGCCTTGAGCCCAAGCGCCTGGCGCTGATCAAACGTCAGGCTCTAGAGACCTTTCCTACGGCTGGTGACTATGACCATGCAGTGGAATGGGCCGGTATGCGCCCGGCCACGCCAACCGGTGTGCCGCTGATCGGCGCCAGCCACTATCGCAACCTGTGGCTGAACCTCGGCCACGGCGCCTTGGGTTTTACCCTGGCCTGCGGCAGCGGCCAGTTGCTCGCCGAACTGATTGGCCAGCGCAATCCTTCCATTGATATGCAGGGCCTGACGCCCCGCGCCGCTTGAGGATGCCCCCATGAGCATTACCCGAATCAGCAGCAATGAACGTCTCAGCGGTGCCGTCACCTTCAAGGATCTGGTGTTCCTGTCGGGCCAAGTACCGGGCGAGGGCCAGGACATGGCGACCCAGACCCGCGAAGTGCTGGCCAAGATCGATGCACTGCTGGCCGAGGCGGGCAGCGACAAGAATCACCTGCTCAATGCGACCATTTACCTGAAGGACATCGGCAGCGGTTTCGCGCCGATGAACGAAGCGTGGTCCGCATGGCTGACACCGGGGATGGCGCCCACACGGACCACCCTGCAAGCCGAGCTGGCGCGACCCAGCGTGCTGGTGGAAATCAGCGTGATTGCCGTACGTAAATAACTTCACATTGCCACGGAGAATAACAATGAAAAAGATCCTGTTGACCAGCTGCACCCTGGGGCTTTTGCTGGGCGCGCAGGCACATGCGAATGAACCGGCGCTGGACGGTACGTTGAGCAAGATAGCCAACACCCGGTCCATCACCCTGGGTTATCGCGATGCGTCGGTGCCGTTTTCCTATGTGGGCGATAGCAGCGGCAAACCCATGGGGTATTCGGTTGACCTGGCGAGCAGGATTGTCGAGCGTATCCAGCAGAAAACCGGGGTCGCGAACCTTAAGGTGAACTACACCCTGGTGACCTCCCAGACCCGCATCCCGCTGGTGCAGAACGGCACCGTGGATCTGGAATGCGGCTCTACCGGGGTGACCGCCGAGCGGCAGAAGCAGGTGGCGTTTTCCTACGGTTTTATTTACGTGAAGGGCCAATTGCTCACGGCCAGGGACAGCGGCATCAAGGGCTTTGCCGACCTGGTGGGCAAGAACGTGGTGACCACGGCGGGGACCACCAACGAACGTTTCCTCAAGAGCTACAACGCCGAGCACAAGGCCAATATGTTTGTGATCAGTGCCAAGGACCATGGCGAGGCGTTCAAGATGCTGGAGACGGGCCGCGCGGTGGCGTTCTATATGGACGACGCACTGCTCTACGGCGAGCGCGCCAAGGCCAGGGACCCGCACCACTGGGTGGTGGTGGGCGAGGAGCAATCGCGCGAGATCTACAGCTGCATGGTGCGCAAGGACGACCCGCAGTTTCTCGCGGTGGTCAACGAGACCCTCGGTGAGCTGTACCGCAGCGGTGAAATCAACGGGATTTACCAGCGCTGGTTTGAACAGCCGATTCCGCCCAAGGGCTTGAACCTGGAATTCCCGATGACCAGCGAGTTGAAGGCAATTATTGCCAAGCCGGTCAGTGATCCGGTGGAGTAAGAAGTGGTAACCCGATCAATGTGGGAGGGGGCCCCCTCCCACATTTGGATTGGGTTTACAGCGCGCGGTTAGAAGTCGCCCCACAGTTGTTGCGCGACTGCCAGCGCAACTACCGGCGCGGTCTCGGTGCGCAACACGCGCGGGCCGAGTCGAGCAGCATGGTAGCCGGCGTCTTGAGCGGTTTGGACTTCATTATCGGTCAGCCCACCCTCGGGACCGATCAGGAACGCCAGGCTCGAAGGCTTGGCATGGCTGACCATCGGCTCGGCCACCGGGTGCAGCACCAGCTTGAGGTCGGCCTCGGTCTGCTTCAGCCAGTCCGCCAGCAACAGCGGCGGGTGAATCACCGGCACCGTCGAACGCCCGCATTGCTCGCACGCGCTGATCGCCACCTGGCGCCAGTGCAGCAGGCGTTTGTCGGCGCGTTCGTCCTTGAGGCGCACTTCGCAGCGCTCGCTGAAAATCGGCGTAATCGCGTTGACGCCCAGTTCCGTGGCTTTCTGGATCGCCCAATCCATGCGCTCGCCCCTGGACAGGCCCTGGCCGAGGTGGATGTGCAGCGGCGATTCGGTCTGGCCTGCGAAGTGTTCCGTCAGTTGCACGGTGACGCGTTTTTTACCGACCTCCAGCAACGTGCCGCAAAACTCTTGCCCGGAGCCGTCAAACAATTGCACGGCGTCACCTTCGCCCATGCGCAGCACGCGGCTGATGTAATGCGCCTGGGCTTCGGGCAGTTCAACGTCGCCGAGGCTCAGCGGGGTGTCGGTGAAAAAACGGGACAGTCTCATGTCGGTTCTCTGCAAAATTCAGGTAGGAGCGATCAGCCTGGGTCGCGATAGCCCGGGTGGAAGTCTTTTGGCACGGCGACGCTGACCTTGCTGTTGGTCGCGATATCGATGCCTTCACTGGCAACTTGCGCCAAGAAGTCGATCTGCTCCGGCGTAATCACATACGGCGGCAGGAAATACACCACGCTGCCCAACGGGCGCAACAGGGCGCCGCGCTCCAAGGCATGCTCGAACACCTTGAGGCCACGGCGTTCCTGCCATGGGTAGGCGGCCTTGGTGGCCTTGTCCTGGACCATCTCGATGGCCAGCACCATGCCGGTCTGGCGCACTTCAGACACATGCGGATGATCGACCAGATGCGCGGTGGCCGTGGCCATGCGCTGGGCCAGGGCCTTGTTGTTTTCGATGACGTTGTCTTCTTCGAAAATATCCAGGGTCGCCAAAGCCGCCGCGCACGCCAGCGGGTTGCCGGTGTAGCTGTGGGAATGCAGGAAGGCGCGCAGGGTCGGGTAGTCGTCGTAGAACGCGTCGTAGACATCATCGGTGGTAACCACCGCCGCCAGTGGCAAGTAGCCGCCCGTCAGGGCCTTGGACAGGCACAGGAAGTCCGGACGAATACCGGCCTGTTCACAGGCGAACATGCTGCCGGTGCGGCCGAAGCCCACGGCGATTTCGTCGTGGATCAGGTGCACGCCGTAGCGGTCGCAGGCTTCGCGCAGCAGCTTTAGGTAGACCGGGTGGTACATGCGCATGCCACCGGCGCCCTGGATCAGCGGTTCGACGATCACGGCGGCGACGCTGTCGTGGTTGTCCGCCAGGGTCTGTTCCATGGCCTGGAACAGGGTGCGCGAATGTTCTTCCCAGCTCACGCCTTCGGGGCGCAGGTAGCAATCGGGGCTCGGCACTTTAATGGTGTCGAGCAGCAGCGCCTTGTAGGTCTCGGTAAACAGCGGCACGTCACCCACCGACATCGCGGCGATGGTTTCGCCGTGGTAGCTGTTGGTTAACGTGACGAAGCGCTTTTTGTTCTGCAGGCCGCGGTTGAGCCAGTAGTGGAAGCTCATCTTCAGCGCGACTTCGATGCACGACGAGCCGTTATCGGCATAGAAGCAGCGGGTCAGGCCCTCGGGGGTCATCGCGACCAGGCGTTCGGACAACTCGATCACCGGTTGGTGGCTGAAGCCGGCGAGGATCACGTGTTCCAGTTGGTCGACCTGGTCCTTGATGCGCTGGTTGATGCGCGGGTTGGCATGCCCGAAGACGTTGACCCACCAGGAACTGACGGCATCGAGGTAGCGCTTGCCTTCGAAGTCTTCCAGCCAGACGCCTTCGCCGCGCTTGATCGGGATCAGCGGCAGTTGCTGGTGGTCTTTCATCTGGGTGCAGGGATGCCACAGCACCGCGAGGTCGCGTTGCATCCACTGGTTGTTCAAGCCCATCGGTGATCTCCTCGAAGCGGTCCTGCGGGCGGCGCAGGTGAAACAATCGCGCAAGCCTATGCAATGGGCGGCTGTGTCACAACCCATAACGCGCGAATTGGCAGTAAACGCAGGACGGACTGTCACGTTTCTTCTGGATAGTCCTTAATCATTGGTTAATTTACTGTTCATACCCTCAAGATCACATTTCTCGATATTTCAAAGCGAAATTTTCCGCTTTAATTCGATAGGTAAACCGCTAGTCTTGGCGCAGCTCTTTCGGGATTAAGTTCATGCAGTTACGCAATTCACCGGCCCGCTATGGCTGGGTCAGTATGGTTTTGCACTGGGGCGTGGCCCTGGTGGTGGTTGGCCTGTTTGCCCTGGGCCTGTGGATGGTTGGCCTGGACTACTACAGCGCCTGGCGCAAAGACGCGCCGGACCTGCACAAGAGCATCGGCATTACGCTGTTTGCGATCATGCTGGTGCGCATTGTCTGGCGGCTGGTCAGCCCACCGCCGCCGCCATTGGCCAGCTACAGTCGCTTGACCCGGATCGGCGCGGCATTCGGCCATGGGTTCCTGTACCTCGGGCTGTTTGCAGTGATGATTGCCGGTTACCTGATTTCCACCGCAGACGGTGTCGGTATCCCGGTGTTTGGCTTGTTTGAAATTCCCGCCGTGGTTTCCGGTCTACCGGACCAGGCAGACACCGCCGGCGTGGTGCATTTGTATCTCGCCTGGGTGTTGGTGGTCTTCGCCGGCTTGCACGGCGTGGCTGCGTTGAAACACCACTTTATCGATCGCGATGCGACCCTTACGCGAATGCTGGGGCGCAAAGCCTGATGTTCAACCTCGACTCACAAGGAATAGAAAGCATGTTGAAAAAGACCCTCGCTGCTCTGGCAATCGGTACCGCGCTGCTGTCGGCAGGCCAGGTAATGGCCGCTGACTACAAGATCGACAAAGAAGGCCAGCACGCCTTCATCGACTGGAAAATCAGCCACCTGGGCTACAGCTACATCCACGGTACCTTCAAGGATTGGGATGGCACCTTCAGCTGGGATGCCGCCAAGCCTGAAGCCAGCAAAATCGCTGTCGATGTGAAGACTGCCAGCCTGTGGTCCAACCACGCAGAACGTGACAAGCACATCGCCAGCAAGGATTTCCTGGACGTTGCCAAGTTCGCTGACGCCAAGTTCGTATCCACCGCGGTTAAATCCACCGGTGAGAAAACTGCTGACGTGACCGGCGACCTGACCTTCCACGGCGTCACCAAGCCAGTGGTCTTCAAGGCCACCTTCAACGGTGAAGGCAAGGACCCATGGGGCGGCGAACGTGCCGGCTTCAATGCCAAGGCGACCGTTAACCTGAACGACTTCGGCATCAAAGGCCCAGGCCCGTCTTCGCAGACCGTTGACCTGGACATCTCGCTGGAAGGCGTGAAGCAGAAGTAATCAGCTTCTCTGCGTTACTGTCAAAGCGCCGACCTCAGGGTCGGCGTTTTGCTGTGTGCAGGCTGCCAGGCTGTCTTGATAGAGGGCGATCTGGTCCTTGAGCCAGTGATGCAGATCGCTCAGCGCTGCCGAAGGTTTGCGGCCGGTAGGCCACACCAGGTAGTAGCGTGAGGCGTGCGCCGGCTCGACCTCTGTCAGCTTGACCAACTCCCCGCGTTGAAGCAGCCCATGGGCAATCGAGCGTCGGGTCAGTGCGACGCCGTGCCCAAGCCTGACGGCTTCGAGCATTAACGTGGAGTCGGTGAACTCCAGCGAAGCGTGAGGGCGTACCCCTTCCACGCCAGCGGCGCCAAGCCAGATGGGCCAGCTTTCACTGGCGTGCAACAGCGGCAGCTCGAGGACGGCTTGCGCCGTGTCCGGCAGGACGCCGTGGTTGAAGTCGCGCGCGGCGACCACCAGCAACGAATCCCCCATCAAAGCCTCGCAATGCACATCCGGCCACTGGCCGTGGCCGAAGCGGATCGCGCCATCGAGTGGGCCTTGCCCGAAATGGCTGAACTCCATGCTTGAATCCAGTCTCAGGTGCAACTCGGGGTGAGCGGCCCTGAAGTCATGTAAACGCGGGAGTAACCAATGCATGGCATAGGAGGGCAATACTGAAACGGTTAACTGCGGGTGTTTGGTTTTCGCCAATAACTTTTCGGTTACCCCGGCGATCTCGCCCAGTGCCTGTCTGATCTGGTAGGCATACACGCGGCCCTCATCAGTCAACGTCAGCGAGCGTTTGCTGCGAATGACCAGCGCCAGGCCCAAATACTCTTCAAGCGAGCGGATTTGATGGCTGACGGCACTGTGGGTGACGTGCAGTTCGAGCGCGGCCAGGTTCACCTTGCCCAGCCTGGCCAAGGCCTCGAAGGCACGTAACGCCGCGAGGGGAGGGAGTTTCAATAGGTGAATTCCTTTCACGTAAAAGCCTAATAATAGCCGCTATACCTGAAACGAGTGGGCTACCGATAATGGCGCGAAGTTATTTATTCAACTAACACCGTTCTCGGAGTTGTGCTCATGATTGAGGAAATTCAAGCGTTTCTGAAAGACTACTTTAATGTCTTACAAACCCAGGACTTGAAAAAGTTCGATCACGTATTCCATCGTGGCTGCGTGTTATACAGCGCGCAGAATTCAGTGGTGGTGGTTCGACCGTTCGAGGAATACCGGAGCATGGTTGAGGGGCGTGAATCGCCGCGGGCCGGCGGTTTTCCGCAACTTGATGAAGTGTTGATGATTGACGTGATGTCGCCGGAAATGGCCATGGTCAAAGTACGTTTGCGCTTGTTCAATAACCTGATGGTGGACTACTTGAACTTGATGAAAGTGGAGGGGCGCTGGATGATCTTTGCCAAACTCTTTCACAAGGCCGGTGAAGTAACGGCTTAATAAGCCAAGCGCCGCATACAAAAACGCCCCAAACAGTCGGGGCGTTTTTTGTATGGAAAAACTCAGCGGTTGCGGGTCAGCAGCGCTGGTTTTTCACCACGAGGACGGCCTGGCAACTGATCCAGTTGCTCGGGTGTCGGGAAGCGGTCGGCTTTCGACTCCTTGTGGATGATTTTGGGGGCTGGGCCGCCGCGCGGGTTCTGCACCGCTGGCTCGGACGAACGAGGCTGGTCGTCACGGGCCGGACGGCGGTTGTTGCTGCGCGAATCTTCGCGACGAGCCTGGCCGTCACGCGGTGCGCCGTTACGCGGGCCGCTGCGTTTGGCAGGTGGCGTACCGGTGGTGCCGCCGCTGCTGTTGCGTGGGCCGTTCTGACGAGCGCCCTGAGGCTGGCCGCTGCGTGGTGCCGCGGCGCCTGCGCCCTGTGCCGGTGCGCCTGGACGACGACCACGGCCCTGTGCCGGTTTGGCCTGGGGCACGTAGTCAACGCGGTTACCGAAGTTATCCACGTCGTCGTCGAGGAACTCGTCCGGCGCGCGGTCGGCGGCTGCGCGTGGCGGCTGGCTCGGCTGGCGCTGTTCGCGTGCCGGGGTGCCTTCGCGTGGTTTCTGCTCACGGGCTGGGCGTTCGCCACGGCCGTTGGTTGGCGCTTTGTCTTTGCCGCCCTTGTCTTTGCCCTTGTCGCGACGACCACCGCCACCACCGCCGCCGTTCGGGCCATCGCCCTTCGGCCCGCGTGGGTTGCGTGGGTTACGCACATCGGGACGTTCGCGTACTTCAGGCTTCTCGGCCTCTACCGCGCTGGCATCGAAGCCCATCAGGTCGCCGTCGGCGATTTTCTGCTTGGTCATGCGCTCGATGCTTTTGAGCAGTTTTTCTTCGTCCGGGGCTACCAGGGAGATGGCTTCACCCGAACGACCGGCACGGCCGGTACGGCCGATACGGTGCACATAGTCTTCATCGACGTTCGGCAGCTCGAAGTTGACCACGTGCGGCAGCTGGTCGATATCCAGGCCGCGGGCGGCGATGTCGGTGGCCACCAGGATACGCACGGAACCGGCCTTGAAGTCGGCCAGGGCTTTGGTGCGTGCGTTCTGGCTCTTGTTGCCGTGGATGGCGACGGCGGTGAGGCCGTGTTTGTCCAGGTATTCGGCCAGGCGGTTGGCGCCGTGCTTGGTGCGGGTGAACACCAATACCTGCTCCCACGCGCCATGGGTAATCAGGTGGGCCAGCAACGAGCGCTTGTGGCTGGCGGCCAGGCGGAAGACGCGTTGTTCGATACGCTCGACCGTGGTGTTCGGCGGCGTGACTTCGATGCGTTCCGGGTTGTGCAGCAGCTTGCCGGCCAGGGCGGTGATGTCCTGGGAGAACGTTGCCGAGAACAGCAGGTTCTGACGTTTGGCCGGCAGGCGGGCGAGGACCTTTTTCACGTCATGGACAAAGCCCATGTCGAGCATGCGGTCGGCTTCGTCCAGCACGAGGATTTCCACGTGGGACAAATCGACGCTGCCTTGGCCGCACAGGTCGAGCAAACGACCGGGGCACGCTACCAGCACGTCAACACCACGGGACATGGCCTGAACCTGCGGGTTCATGCCGACGCCGCCGAAGATGCAGGCGCTGACGAACTTCAAGTCGCGGGCGTACAGCTTGAAGCTGTCATGCACCTGGGCGGCCAGTTCGCGGGTTGGGGTCAGGACCAGTACGCGCGGTTGGCGCGGGCCGTGACGCTGGGATTTGTCCGGGTGACCGTTGGGGAACAACCGCTCCAGGATCGGGAGGGCGAAACCGCCGGTTTTACCAGTACCTGTCTGAGCCGCAACCATGAGGTCGCGACCTTGCAACACGGCGGGAATGGCCCGCTGTTGCACCGGAGTAGGCTCGGTATAGCCCGCTGCCTCGATGGCGCGGACTAAAGCCTCGGAGAGACCGAGGGAAGCAAAGGACATGAGTAATCCTGTTTTAGTTAGGGCTTGGCCCAAAGGGATAATCTTGCCGGGCGTGAATGGCGCTTAGGGGAGCGCAACCCCGTCCGGTCCTGCTGCGCCTGGCGGGCACTCCACCGGCTCGCGCGGGCTGAAAGCTGCGCTGTAGCGGGGTTGGGTGCCTTTTTCAAGACCTCAGCGGCCGGGCGTGAGCCTGGCGGAAAGGCCGGAGTATAACAGAGCAATCACTGTGCGCTGCTTTCCTGCTGCTCAACGGTGTGTCCTGAGGCCGTAATATCGGGGATTGCGCCATATTTTTCACTCAAGATGGCGTAGGCCGGTTCCTGTTTAAAGCGTTTGAGTTCGGCGGCGAAGCGTTGCGCCAGCAGGTCCATGCCCGCGCCACGGCGCACGGCGAGGTATTGCTGCTGGCGGCTGATAACGATCGGCGCCTGGCTGACCATACCCTCCAGGCCCATGGCCTTGATCACATGCTGGCCGACCCGCCGGTCGGTAATGACCAGGTCAATGCGCCCCAGCAGCAATTTGCCGAAGTTCGCCTCGTGACTGGGTGCCGGCTCACGCTTGAACAATGTGGAATCGCTGAAAGGCGCGCCATACAGGTAGCCCGGCGAGGTGCCCACCGACAGGCCTTGCAGGTCGTCGAGGCGGCGGGCCAGGTGAGGGCGCGCGTTGGCATAGAACAGCACAAACTCGACCTCTGACAGCGGTTCGCTGGGGTACAGCAACAAAGCGTCGCGGTCGTGGCTGTGGAAAATATCCAGCGCGCCGTCGGCCTGGCCTTGCTCAAGCATGGCCAGGCAACGCTTCCAGGGAAGGAATTGCCATTGCACCTCTACGCCAAGGCGCTGGAACACGATCACCGTGGCTTCATAGTCCAGCCCATGCATGACGCCCTGCTCGTCATACACATACGGCGCCCAGGGCTCGGTGACAATGCGCAATTTCTCGCCATAAGCGGCCAGGCTCAGGCAAGTGAAAAGGGCAGCGGTCAATAACTTCAGGATGACGGGCATGCCTGAGGTTACGACGCCGCTGCGCTAAAGAGAAGCTCTGGCGCACGCCTGTGCGGGCGAGGGCGCGCAAATAAAAAGGCCCTCGTATTGACGAGGGCCCGGGTACCGCAGGGCAAGCCTCAGCGGGGCAGCTTGAGGTTGTTCCAGATAGCAAGGCTCGGCTCAGCCTGGTTCAGGGTATAAAAGTGCAACCCTGGCGCGCCGCCTTGCAGCAGGCGCTCGCACATTTCGCTGATGACCTGTTCGCCGAATGCCTGGATGCTCTTGACGTCGTCGCCGTAGGCTTCCAGTTGCTTGCGTACCCAGCGTGGGATTTCGGCGCCGCAGGCATCGGAAAAACGTGCCAGCTTGCTGTAGTTGGTGATTGGCATGATGCCCGGCACGATCGGGATATTCACACCCAGTGCCCGCACACGCTCGACGAAATAGAAGTAACTGTCGGCGTTGAAGAAGTACTGCGTGATCGCACTGTCGGCGCCGGCGTTGGCCTTGCGCACGAAATTCTTCAGGTCTTCTTCGAAGTTACGCGCCTGGGGATGCATCTCCGGATAGGCTGCTACTTCGATATGAAAGTGGTCGCCGCTTTCTTCGCGGATGAAGCTCACCAGGTCATTGGCGTAGCGCAACTCGCCGCTGGCCATGCCCATGCCGGACGGCAGGTCGCCACGCAGGGCGACGATGCGCTTGATGCCGGCTGCCTTGTATTGAGTCAGCAGGCCGCGCAGGTCGGCCTTGCTGTCGCCCACGCAGGATAAATGCGGAGCGGCGGGAACTTTGACTTCGCTTTCCAACTGCAACACGGTGTTGATCGTGCGGTCACGGGTCGAACCGCCGGCGCCGTAGGTGCAGGAAAAGAAGTCGGGTTGGTAGCTGGCCAACTGCTTGGCAGTCGCCATCAGTTTTTCATGCCCAGCATCGGTCTTGGTCGGGAAGAACTCGAAGCTGTAGCGACGGTCTTGGGACATGGTCGTATCCTTGGAAACTCAAAAAACCGGAAAGTGTTCACCGTCAATGTGGGAGCGGGCTTGCTCGCGAAGGGTCGTGTCAGTCGACATAAATTAACAACTGACACTCCGCCTTCGCGAGCAAGCCCGCTCCCACACAAGCTCGCTCCGACAGGGAGAGAGCGGGCTACTTAGTAACGGTAAGCATGCGGCTTGAACGGGCCTTCAACCGTCACGCCGATGTAGTCGGCCTGGGTCTTGGTCAGTTGAGTCACCACGCCGCCGAAGCCGCGGACCATCTCCAGGGCCACTTCTTCGTCGAGTTTCTTCGGCAGGACTTCCACGGTCAGGCGCTCGGCTTTCTGGGCCGGCGACAGGTCGGCGTATTTCTGGCCGAACAGGAAGATCTGGGCCAGTACCTGGTTGGCGAACGAGCCATCCATGATGCGGCTTGGGTGGCCGGTGGCGTTGCCCAGGTTAACCAGACGGCCTTCAGCCAGCAGGATCAGGTAGTCGTCGTTCTGTGGGTCGAAAGCGCCGGCACCGGTACGGTGAACCTTGTGTACCTGTGGCTTCACTTCTTCCCATGCCCAGTTCTTGCGCATGAAAGCGGTGTCGATTTCGTTGTCAAAGTGACCGATGTTGCAGACAACGGCGCGCTTTTTCAGGGCCTTGAGCATGTTCGCGTCGCAAACATTCACGTTGCCGGTGGTGGTCACGATCAGATCGATCTTGCCCAGCAGAGCCTTGTCGATGCTCGCTTCGGTGCCGTCGTTGATACCGTCGATGAACGGCGAAACCACTTCGAAACCGTCCATGCAGGCCTGCATGGCGCAGATCGGGTCGACTTCGGAGACTTTAACGATCATGCCTTCCTGACGCAGGGACTGGGACGAACCCTTGCCCACGTCACCGTAGCCGATCACCAGGGCTTGCTTGCCCGACAGCAGGTGGTCGGTGCCGCGCTTGATGGCGTCGTTCAGGCTGTGACGGCAGCCGTACTTGTTGTCGTTCTTGCTCTTGGTCACCGAGTCGTTGACGTTGATGGCCGGGATTTTCAGCTCGCCCTTGGCCAGCATGTCCAACAGGCGGTGCACGCCGGTGGTGGTTTCTTCGGTCACGCCGTGGACGCGGTCGAGGATGGCTGGGTACTTCTTGTGCAGCAGCTCGGTCAGGTCGCCGCCGTCGTCGAGGATCATGTTGGCATCCCAAGGCGCGCCATCCTTGAGGATGGTTTGCTCCAGGCACCACTCGTACTCTTCTTCGGTCTCGCCTTTCCAGGCGAATACCGGGATACCGGCGGCAGCGATAGCGGCAGCGGCCTGGTCTTGAGTGGAGAAGATATTGCACGACGACCAACGCACTTCGGCACCCAGGGCAACCAGGGTTTCGATCAGCACGGCAGTCTGGATGGTCATGTGGATGCAGCCGAGAATCTTCGCGCCCTTGAGCGGTTGCTCTGCGGCGTACTTGCGACGCAGGCCCATCAGGGCAGGCATTTCGGATTCGGCGATAAAGGTTTCGCGACGGCCCCAGGCAGCGAGGGACATGTCGGCGACTTTGTAGTCGGTGAAATCTGCAGGCGTGATTACAGCGCTCATAGAGAGCCTCCATTCGTAGTGTGCGAATGGGCGCCGTTGTGCGTTTAGTATCCAGCTGGACGACCAGGCCGGACAACGCCCCATCCGAGCCTGACAGGCCAAGCCTGCTGCAGCGCCCCTCGGACAGGTGGCGGGAGAACGGTATCAATTGAAGATGACCGTTTTGAAGCGGTGGCGATTATAGCTGTGTGCGCCGGACTTCCCAAGCCTTTCTGTCGGCGGCATGAAGATCGCTCATGGGCTTGATAGGTAATGGCTCATAGAGCTTGGGCCTGGGCTCTGCCATGATGTTGCCCATCATTTCGCAAGACGCTTTGGAGTGACCATGAACTTCCACACCCGCAAATGGGTAAAACCTGAAGACCTCAACCCCAACGGCACCCTGTTCGGTGGCAGCCTGCTGCGCTGGATCGACGAAGAAGCGGCGATCTACGCCATTGTCCAGTTGGGCAACCAACGTGTGGTGACCAAGTACATCTCCGAAATCAACTTCGTCAGCGCCTCGCGCCAGGGCGACATCATCGAGTTGGGCATCACCGCCACCGAATTTGGTCGCACCTCCATCACGCTTACCTGTGAAGTGCGCAACAAGATCACCCGCAAAAGCATCCTGACGGTTGAGAAAATGGTCTTCGTCAACCTCGGCGAAGACGGTTTGCCGGCACCTCATGGGCGTACCGAAATCAAGTACGTCAAAGACCAGTTTCAGGAATAACCCCATCGCGCGTTGATTGTTTGCCGAATCATTGCGCATGGAAATTACCTGGCCACTGAACAGCCATCGCTGGGGCGTGTCGTAGCTACAGGCACCCCTTGGATTCTGGACCTCATGGCCACACACGAAGACGGCAACACCCCCAACCTGTCGCAGGAAGAGCAGCAGGACGTGGACAAGAGCCAGCCGCCTCGGGCAGCGGTGCTGCATGAAATCATCCGTACCCAGGGCGACCAGGAGCTTGAGCGCAATGTCGCCGCCCTATGGTGGTCGGCATTGGCGGCGGGTCTTACCATGGGCCTGTCGTTGATGGCCATGGGGCTGCTCAACTCACGCCTGCCGGACGCTGAAGGCTTCAAGGTCATCGCCAGTTTTGGCTATTGCGCGGGCTTTTTGGCGGTGATCCTGGCGCGTCAGCAACTGTTTACCGAAAACACCCTCACCGCCGTGCTGCCCGTGATGAGCAAACCCACGCTGGCCAACTTCGGGCGCCTGTTGCGGCTATGGACGGTGGTCTTGGTGGGCAACCTGTGCGGCACACTGTTGGTCGCTTACGTGATGCTGCACCTGCCGATCTTCGATACCAAGACCGACCTGGCCTTCCTCGAGATCGGGCGCAAGGTCATGGAAAACCATCCTGGCCAGATGTTCGCCAAAGGCATCGTCTCCGGTTGGATGATCGCGACCATGGTGTGGATGATCCCGTCGATGGAAAGCGCCAAGATGTGGATCATCATTCTGATCACTTACCTGATGGCCTTGGGCGACTTCACCCATATCGTGGTGGGTTCAGCGGAAGTGTCCTACCTGGTGTTTGCCGGCGAACTGCCGTGGAAGGATTTCTGGCTGGTGTTTGCCGGCCCGACACTGGCGGGCAATATCATCGGCGGCAGCTTTATCTTTGCCCTGATCAGCCACGCGCAGATCCGCAGCGAAGGCAGCCTGCCGGGCAAGAAGGCTGCAGACCCGAGGCATCCGCAGCAGATTGACAAGAACCAGTGAATGTCAGGCGTGGCCCGGGGCGGTCCGGTTGTGCGCTTGACCCCCATGCGCGCGATCGAACCTTTCGGCGCGCCACGGCTCCTAGCGGGTAGGTGCGATGTCTGATGTTTAGTGCTAGAACTCTAATTGCTGCATAAAACTACATAAGGAATGAGTGATGACGGTTGCTTTCTGGTGTGTGTTAATCGCCATTTTTCTGCCTTACCTGTGTACAGGTGTGGCCAAGTTCAGTGACGGCAAATTCGGCGCGCGTGATAACCACGACCCTCGGGCTTTTCTGGACAACCTCGAAGGGGTTGCCAAACGTGCCCACAGCGCACAGCTCAACAGCTTTGAAGTGACGCCGGCGTTCGCGGCGGCGGTGATTATCGCCCACCTGGCCGGCACCGCCGAACTGGTGACCATCAACGTGTTGGCCGTGCTGTTTATCACCAGCCGCCTGCTGTACATCATTTGCTACCTGGCCGACTGGGCGATATTGCGTTCGCTGGTGTGGACGGTGGGCATGGCCTTGATTGCGAGTTTCTTCTTTGTCTCGATCTAAGGTCTGATGCAGGCCCAGTGTGGGAGCCCGCTCACCACACTGGGCCTGCTTCACATTTTGACTTTCAGTGTCTGTCAGCTCCCGGCGGGTGCATCCGGCACCTGCGGCAACGCCGCGCCTTTAGGCCACAACATCCAGATTTGCCCCTGCTGCTTCATGTTCCCCGCCAGTTCACCCGCGGCTTCGCCGGTGCCCCAGAACAAATCCGCGCGTACTTCGCCGGTGATTGCACCGCCGGTATCTTGCGCGGCGACAGGGCGTGCCAGTGGCGTGCCGTCGGGCTTGGTAGTCGACAGCCACAACAGGCTGCCCAGCGGAATCACCTTGCGGTCCACCGCCACGCTGTAGCCGGCGGTGAGTGGCACGTTCAGCGAACCGCGCGGGCCTTCGTTGCTGTCAGGGCGAGCGCTGAAGAATACGTAGCTGGGGTTGCTGGCCAGCAACTGCGTAATTCGCTCCGGATGCGCCGTGGCCCAGGCGCTGATCGCGCCCATGGTCACGTCTTCTTTCTTCAGCTCGCCTTGTTCCACCAGCCAGCGGCCGATAGGACGATACGGGTAGCCGTTCTGGTCGCCATACCCGACGCGCAGTTGACGCCCACCCTTGAGCTGAATGCGGCCGGAACCCTGGATCTGCAGGAACTGCAGGTCCATCGGGTTGGTCAGCCAGGCGATCGGTTTGGCGGTGGAGCCTTGGCCGTTGATGGCGCCGGCGTCGTCATAAGGTTTGAGTACACGGCCCTCCAGGCGGCCACGCAGGCGTTTACCCTTGAGTTCGGGGTAGATGCTTTCCAGGTTGACGATGATCAGGTCGTCCGGCACGCCGTACACCGGCACATTTGCTGTGGCGGTCTTGGTCAGGCTGCCGGGATAGACCGGTTCGTAGTAGCCGGTGATCAAGCCGTTCGGGGTATCGTCGGCCGAGCGCAGGCCGAACACATCCAGGCGCTCCTTGAGAAAACCCCGCACGGCTGGCGCATTGCCCGGCACCGTGGCCGCCGCCGCGCAGGTCGCGCCCCATACAGGGTCGGCCTTGAGGCGCTGGCAGGCACTGCGCCAGGATTCAAAACCCGCTAGCAGGTCGCTGTCGGACACCGCCGGCAGGGCCTCCCATACCGCGCTCACATAGGTGGCGACGGCGTGGGGTTTGGCGGGTTCAACAGAGGGGGGTTGTTTACCGCTATCCTTGCCCGCGTCGCAGCCGGCCAGCAGTGCGATCATCGGCAGAGCCCACGCCAGGCGGCGGCTCCAGGGGTTCAACGAGAGGTTCATGCAAGCGATTCCTGAAGTGGTTGCCCGCGCCGTAGCGCCGAGGGGCAACCCTTATTATTGATAGGGCTATTGGTGTTTACGGACGGGGCGGGGATACTGGCCACCGTTTCCCGTGACCCTGAGCCACCATGACTTGTAAAAAAATGACGGTTGTACTGCTGGCCTGCCTGGCATTGTCTGCCTGTGGCGGCGTTGATCCGAATTCGCCGCTGGGCCAGCGCAAGGCGATCTTCAAGCAAATGCTCAAGACCGCTGAAGACCTGGGCGGCATGCTGCGCGGGCGCATCCCGTTCGATGGCGCGAAATTCGCCGAAGGCGCGGTCAAGCTTGACGCGCTGTCCCATGAACCGTGGCAGCACTTCCCGAGCGTACGAGAAGAAGATCACACCAGCGCCAAGGACGACGTGTGGCAAAAACAGGCGCAGTTCCAGCAACTGGCCCGCGACCTGGAAGCGGCCACCGGTGAATTGGTGATCGCCAGCCAAGTTCAGCCCTACAAGGCCAGTAACCTTTCGCCTGCCATACAGAAAGTCGAAGATGCGTGCAGCGCTTGCCATAAACAATTTCGAGACCATTGACCGGGTTTACTGGTCGAGTTCTTCCACGGCGTCCTGCAGTGCTTTGCGGGACTCGGCGAGTTTGTCTTTGCGTTTGTTGATCTTGTCGGCATCGCCCTTTTTCATCGCCTTGTCGAGGTCGGCCTGGCGGCGGCTGACTTCATGCTTGGCGTCGAGCACCTTGTTTTCCCGCTCCTTTTTCAAGGAGGCGTCGGTGCAGTGGGCGGTGACTTCGCTCAGGGCTGTTTCCAGGCCTGCCTGTTGTTCGCTGTTGCCGTGAGCCTTGGCTTGTTCGATCTGGGTGGTGATGGCTTGGCGCTTGGCGGCACAGCCAGTGAGTGGGGAAGCTTCCTCGGCTGCCAGCAGAGGGGTGGCCATAAAGCTTGCGACGGTCAGTAGGGCAAAAGGGGCTAGACATTTCATGTGGGGCTCCGGGGTCGTAAATGGCAGGGTGAATTCTGCCGTGGTTTGAAGGTGGCTGGGTGCGGTCAAAACCCGTCTATTCCGGCCACGTGTAATGTTTCGGCCAGCGCCTGTACCTGCGGGTCGCGAAAAAAAGCGCTCAGTTGCGCTGCGCGACCTGGGCCTATGCCATCGATAGCCAGCCAGGCCTGGGTGTCTCTGGCGGCCAGCGCCTGCCAGTCGCCCTTGAGGTTGTTGCGTGCCGCAGGCGGTACGCCCATAGCTTTGAGCCATTGTGCAAAGGGCCGTTGTCGCGCGCTAGCGAGGCTGTCGAGCAGCCGCGCGCGGCTTTGATCGCCGAAGCCGTCAATGTTAGCAAGCTCTGCCGCATCCAGGGTCAACCAATCGAGAAAGCCTGCGATTAGACCCGCCTGGATCAAAGCGTTCCACGTTTCGCGGCCCAAGTAGGGCAAGGCCAGGCCCTGGTTGCCACTCAGCCAGGTGAGGCGCGCCAGCAACTGGTCTTCGCAGCCGGGGTCCAGTTGCCAGCAACTCAAGGCATGGAAGTCGCGAGGGTCGGGTACTGCAAGGTCGAGCCGGGTGGCATTGCGCAAAATTACCTGGTCCAGGCGAGGGATCACCTGCCCCGCGAGGCTGATGGACACCTGGTCGCCGGGGCGTATATCCAGCGCCTGCCAGCGTTTCAAAGAGCCGGCGCTGACCCGGCTGATCTGCCGGTCATCCAGCCGTACCGGCTCCAATTCCAGAATGGGTGTAATGCGCCCGGTTCGACCGATCTTGAACCGCACCTTGCGCACCAGGGCCAAGGCTTTGGAGGCCGGGTACTTCCAGGCTACAGCCCAGTAAGGCGCACTGGCCCGCCAGCGCTCGGCGGGCGCGCGCGATGCCTGGTGCAACACAACCCCGTCGCTGGCGAAAGGCAGTGGGTGGTTGTACCAATAAGTACGCCAGTGCGCGGCTTCGGTGATGTTCTGCACGGGGTGGCTGTAACGCTGACTGTCGGTGAAACCCCAGCGTGCCAGCGTGGCCAGACGCTCGCTGAACGCCGTAGGGCCTTCGGGCCAGGCCCAGACAAACAGGCCGATGCCGGCGGCGTCGGTATCGCTCAAATGTTTACGGTTCAGCAGCCCGGATACTTTGCTGCGAGCATTGCGCCCGCCCTGGGCCGATTGCACATGGTCGTTGAGGCGCCAATAGAGTTCGCCTTGCAGCACCAGGTCGATGGGTTCCGGCAGTTGCTGGACAATGCCCGGGATCTTGCGCGCGGAGGCGGACCAGTCCTGGCCGAGCACCCCATCGCCGCGACTGACCACCTGCTTCAAGCGGCCCTGGCGATACACCAGCGTCACCGCTACGCCGTCGACCTTGGGTTGAATCCATACGTCCTGGCGGGTGCCCAGCCAGGCGCCCGCCGCCTGTTCATTTGGCAGTTTTTCCAGGCCGGTATGCGCAATTGGGTGAGGCACGGTACCCCGTGAGCTGGCCAGCGGGTTGCCCGGTGCCGCGCTGGTCGGGGCGAAGCACTCGCGCCAATGGGCCAGGCGCTGGCGAGCCTGGTCGTAGAGTTCATCATGGACAGGCGATTGGCCGAGACGGTGATAACTGTCATCCCACAGGCGGATCTGTTCGGCCAGGGTGCTGACCTGTGTCCGGGCTTCGTCCGGGCAGGCTTCGGCCCAGACCCGGTAGGGTAACGCGATGAGTAAAAGGGCGATCAATAAGCGCATCGTGAGCATCCTTGCTCGGAAGGGGCGCCCAGCCTAAATGAACTCCTCAGGCATAAAAAAGCCCCGGCAGTGCGGGGCTTTTTGCGAGGTGTTTCTGCTTACTTGAACAGACCGCCCAGGGCTTTCACGGCATCCGGCTTATCAGCCTTGGCTTCCTGGGTTTGCTGCTTGGCGTCGGCCTTGGCCTGGGCTTCGGCGAGTTTGTCACAACCTTTGTTGATCTGGTCTTGCGCTGCTTTGAAGGCCTTCACTTTCAAGGTGTCTTTGCTGGCTTCGGCCGCATCGATCTTGGTTTGCAGGTCTGCGGATTGTTTCTGGCAGTCGCCGGAATTGCCGCCACCCAACTGGGAAGTCAGGGCGCCGCTCAGTGCGCTCAGGTCAGCGGCGTGGGCCGGCAGGGCGAACAGGCTGAGCAAAAGGGCGGCGGGGGCGAGCGTGGAGATGCGCATGAAAAACCTCAATGTTCGATTGCCTGCACGCTGATGAGTCCCGGGCGGGCGCAGCGCAATATCCAAATTAGGTTAAGGGGCCCGAGAGGGCGCGGATTCTAGTGGGCCATTATTTAGCCTGCAAGGTTTGGATCCAAAAAATGTGAACATCACCGCGAAACACCGGGCAATAAAAAGCCCCGCCGGGCGAACCCGGCGGGGCTTTGGGGTGCGGCGAGCGATTACAGGCCGGCTGCCGTGCGCAGGTCGTCGGCGCGGTCGGTTTTTTCCCAGGTGAAGGTGGTGAAGGTGTCGTCACCGACGGTTTTCTGCGCAGGGGTACGGCCGAAGTGGCCGTAGGCTGCGGTTTCCTGGTACATCGGGTGCAGCAGGTCGAGCATGGTGGTGATCGCATAAGGGCGCAGGTCGAAAACCTCGCGCACCAGTTTGACGATCTTGTCATCGCTGATCTTGCCGGTGCCGAAGGTATTCAGCGAGATCGATGTAGGCTGCGCTACGCCGATCGCGTAGGAAACCTGAATCTCGCAACGTTCGGCGAGGCCGGCCGCCACAATGTTCTTGGCCACGTAACGACCGGCATACGCTGCGGAACGGTCAACCTTGGACGGGTCTTTACCCGAGAACGCACCACCGCCGTGACGGGCCATGCCGCCGTAGCTGTCGACGATGATTTTGCGACCGGTCAGGCCGCAGTCACCCACTGGGCCACCGATGATGAACTGGCCGGTCGGGTTGATGTGGAACTGGGTGTCCTTGCTCAGCAGTTCGGCAGGCAGCACGTGCTTGACGATCAGCTCCATCACGCCTTCACGCAGGTCGGTGTAGGAAACGTCCGGGTTGTGTTGGGTCGAAAGAACCACAGCGTCGATACCGACGACTTTTCCGCCTTCATAACGGCAGGTTACCTGGGACTTGGCGTCCGGGCGCAGCCATGGCAGCAGGCCGGATTTACGCGCTTCGGCCTGACGCTGCACAAGCTGGTGCGAGAAGGTGATCGGCGCCGGCATCAGCACTTCGGTTTCGTTGCTGGCGTAGCCGAACATCAGGCCCTGGTCGCCGGCACCCTGGTCTTCCGGCTTGGCGCGGTCGACACCCTGGTTGATGTCCGGGGACTGCTTGCCGATGATGTTCATCACGCCGCAGGTCGCACCGTCGAAGCCGACGTCGGAGCTGTTGTAGCCGATGTCGGTGATCACGTCACGGACGATCTGCTCCAGATCAACCCAGGCCGTAGTGGTCACTTCACCCGCGATGATTGCTACACCGGTTTTCACCAGAGTCTCGCACGCCACGCGGGCGAACTTGTCTTGCGCAATGATGGCGTCCAGCACCGCATCAGAAATCTGGTCGGCGATTTTGTCCGGATGCCCTTCAGACACGGACTCGGAGGTGAAAAGGGAGTATTCGCTCATCTCGATGTTTTCCTGATATTACCGATGGTGAGTGTCGCCAGCCGGTCGCTGAAAGTGGCGGACCTGGATCTGGAAACCATTACGTAAGCCTATATAGAGGCTTTCCCCGGGAACGAGCCCCGCAGCGGTGGCCCAACGGGCCAGATCGTCCTGTTCAAATCCCAACCAGAGATCACCGCAGGCCTCCCTGGCCCAATTCTGGTTGTGGCTGCATAAATCCGTAACCAGCAGGCTACCGCCGGGGTGCAGCAACCCGGCCATTTGCTTGAGCGCGTCGGCAGGGGCGGCGAAATGGTGCAAGACCATGTTCAGCACCACGCAGTCGGCCTTGATCGTCGTGCTGTTGAGCGCGTCAGCCAACTGCAGGCTGACGTTGCCCAGTGCCTCGCGTTCGCACAGCTGGCGCGCCAGTTCGAGCATGGCCGGGCTGTTATCCAGCGCAGTGACCTGCTGGAAGCGGCGCGCCAGTTCCGGCAGGAAACCGCCATCCCCTGGGCCGACTTCCAAGGCAGTTGCCCCTTCACTGAAGCTCAGCTTGTCCAGCAGTGCCAGTACGCTGTCGCGGTATTGGGCAAGACCGGCAATCAGGTCTTGCTGGGCGCGAAATTTCTCGGCCACCCGTGCGAAAAAGTCTTGGCTCGCCGCTGCGCGCTGCCCATGGACCTGGCTGATGCGCGACTGTACGTCGCCGGGCAGGCTCAGGTTGTCGACTTCTTCAAGCAACGCGGCATGCAGCTTGCCGCCGAGCAAGTCGGTATGGGGCAGGGCGCGGCGGTAGAAAATTGCATTGCCCTCGCGGCGAGTGGCCACCAGGTCGGCCTGGGACAGCACCTTCAAATGGTGGCTCATGCCCGATTGGCCGATGGCGAAGATCTTCGCCAGTTCCAATACGCCGAAGGAGTCATTGGCCAGTGCGCGTAAAACGTTCAAGCGCAGCGGGTCTCCAGCGGCCTTGCACAGGGCTGCCAGTTCATCGCCGTCGTCTGGACGTAGTGAGGGCACGGGTAGGTTCATAAGGCCAGCAGTCTAGTGACGGGCGGGCATACCCGCAAGGTCAATATCAAAAAGTTTTGATATTGATCGATAAGTGGCGGTTATAAGCAGCCGCTATACCCTCTAGACGAACGGGTGTCCGGTTTCTGCAAGGGAATGCCGGGTAAACCGCAGGAAAAACACCCTCAAGTGACTATCTGTCATTGCCCGCAGGCGGTGGCTGAGGGAAAATGCCGGTCCTTTTTTCCGTTTCTTTATTCAAGCCCCCAGGAGATCAGCGATGCCCAGCCGTCGTGAGCGTGCCAACGCCATTCGTGCCCTCAGCATGGATGCCGTGCAAAAAGCCAACAGCGGCCATCCCGGTGCCCCGATGGGCATGGCGGATATCGCCGAGGTACTTTGGCGTGATTACCTGAAACACAACCCGAGCAATCCGTCGTTCGCCGACCGCGACCGCTTCGTGCTGTCCAACGGCCACGGTTCGATGCTGATCTACTCGCTGCTGCACCTGACCGGCTACGACGTCACCATCGACGACCTCAAGAGCTTCCGCCAGTTGCACAGCCGCACCCCGGGCCACCCGGAGTTCGGCTACACCCCAGGCGTCGAGACCACCACCGGTCCCCTGGGCCAAGGCCTGGCCAACGCGGTTGGCTTCGCGCTGGCGGAAAAAGTGCTGGGCGCGCAGTTCAACCGCCCTGGCCACGATATCGTCGACCACCACACCTACGTGTTCCTGGGTGATGGCTGCATGATGGAAGGCATCTCCCACGAAGTCGCCTCCCTGGCCGGTACCTTGGGCCTGGGCAAGCTGATCGCCTTCTACGATGACAACGGCATCTCCATTGATGGCGAAGTCGAAGGCTGGTTCACCGACGACACGCCAAAGCGTTTCGAAGCCTACAACTGGCAGGTGATCCGCAATGTCGACGGCCACGATCCGGAAGAGATCAAGACTGCCATCGACACCGCCCGCAAGAGCGCGCAGCCGACCCTGATCTGCTGCAAGACCACCATCGGTTTCGGTTCACCGAACAAGCAAGGCAAGGAAGACTGCCACGGCGCTCCACTGGGTGACGCGGAAATCGCCCTGACCCGCGAAGCGCTGAAGTGGAATCACGGCCCGTTCGAAATCCCGGCCGACATCTACGCCGAATGGGACGCCAAAGAAAAAGGCCTGGCCACCGAAGCCGAGTGGGACCAGCGTTTCGCGGCCTACTCCGCCGAATTCCCTGAGCTTGCCAACGAACTGGTCCGCCGCCTGGCAGGCGACCTGCCTGCCGACTTCTCGGAAAAAGCTTCGGCCTACATCGCCGAAGTCGCGGCCAAGGGCGAAACCATCGCCAGCCGTAAAGCCAGCCAGAACACCCTGAACGCTTTTGGCCCGCTGCTGCCTGAGTTCCTCGGCGGTTCGGCCGACCTGGCCGGTTCCAACCTGACCCTGTGGAAGGGCTGCAAAGGTGTCTCGGCCGAAGACGCCAGCGGCAATTACATGTACTACGGCGTGCGCGAGTTCGGCATGAGCGCCATCATGAACGGCGTGTCCCTGCACGGCGGCCTGGTGCCTTACGGCGCGACCTTCCTGATGTTCATGGAGTACGCACGTAACGCCGTACGCATGGCCGCGCTGATGAAGAAGCGTGTGATCCATGTGTACACCCACGACTCCATCGGCCTGGGCGAAGACGGCCCGACGCACCAGCCGGTCGAGCAACTGACCAGCCTGCGCACCACGCCGAACCTGGACTGCTGGCGTCCAGCCGACGCGGTGGAATCCGCCGTGGCCTGGAAGCACGCCATCGAGCGCAAGGACGGCCCGTCGGCGCTGATCTTCTCGCGTCAGAACCTGCAACATCAGGTGCGCACCGACGCGCAGATCGCTGACATCAGCCGCGGTGGCTACGTGCTCAAGGATTGCATCGGCGAGCCGGAGTTGATCCTGATCTCCACCGGTTCCGAAGTGGGCCTGACCGTTCAGGCTTACGACAAGCTGACCGCCCAGGGCCGCAACGTGCGTGTGGTGTCCATGCCGTGCACCAGCGTGTTCGAAGCCCAGGACGCCGACTACAAGCAATCGGTGCTGCCGTTGCAGGTCAGCGCGCGTATCGCCATCGAAGCGGCGCATGCCGACTACTGGTACAAGTACGTGGGCCTGGAAGGCCGCGTCATCGGCATGACCACCTACGGTGAGTCGGCGCCGGCGCCGGCGTTGTTCGAAGAGTTCGGTTTCACCCTGGAAAACATCCTGGGCCAGGCTGAAGAACTGCTGGAAGACTAAGGCTGTAGATTGAGGTGGCTGTGCTGGCCTCTTCGCGAACAAGCCCGCTCCCACATTTGATCGGGTTCACACAGTTGCAATTGTGAACCCATTCAAGTGTGGGAGCGGGCTTGCTCGCGAAGGTGGTGGCACATTCACCCCTTCACCCAAGTTGATCGAGAACCCCATGCCCCAACCGCGTCCCTACAAAGTTGCACTCAACGGCTACGGCCGCATTGGTCGTTGCGTCTTGCGTGCTCTGTTCGAGCGAGGGGGCGCCGCCGGGTTTGAAATTGTTGCGATCAACGATTTGGCCGACATGGCCAGCATCGAATACCTGACACGCTTTGACTCCACCCACGGCCGCTTTCCCGGCGAAGTGCGGGTTGACGGCGATTGTCTGCATATCAACGGCAACTGCGTGAAAGTACTGCGCAGTGCCACCCCCGAGGGCATCGACTGGGCGGCGCTAGGCGTCGACCTGGTATTGGAATGCTCAGGTGCCTACAACACCCGTGCCGATGGCCAGCGTTTTCTCGACGCCGGAGCACCGCGTGTGTTGTTTTCCCAGCCGATGGCCAGCGAGGCGGATGTCGACGCCACCATCGTCTATGGCATTAACCAGGATTGCCTGACCGGCAGTGAGCTGCTGGTGTCCAACGCTTCCTGCACCACCAACTGCAGCGTGCCGCTGTTGCGCCTGCTGGATCAGTCGATTGGTATTGATTACGTGTCGATCACCACGATTCACTCGGCGATGAACGACCAGCCGGTGATCGACGCCTATCACCATGAAGACCTGCGCCGCACACGCTCGGCGTTCCAGTCGGTGATCCCGGTGTCCACCGGCCTGGCCCGTGGCATCGAGCGCCTGCTGCCGGAACTTGCCGGGCGAATCCAGGCCAAAGCCGTACGGGTGCCGACGGTGAACGTCTCCTGCCTGGATATCACCTTGCAAACCGTCAGCGACACCGATGCCGTGGAGGTCAACCGGATCCTGCGCGACGCCGCTACCAGCGGCCCGCTCAAAGGCCTGCTGGCCTATACCGAGTTGCCCCACGCCAGTTGTGATTTCAACCATGACCCGCATTCGGCGATCGTCGATGCCAGCCAGACCCGTGTTTCCGGCCCGAGGCTGGTGAACATCCTGGCCTGGTTCGACAACGAATGGGGTTTTGCCAACCGAATGCTCGACGTTGCGGAACATTATCTGCATATCGCCTCTAAACAACCTCAACAGTAATTCAGGAACTGCGACCCATGACCGTGTTGAAGATGACCGACCTCGATCTGCAAGGTAAGCGCGTACTGATTCGCGAAGACCTCAACGTCCCCGTCAAGGACGGTGTAGTCACCAGCGATGCGCGAATCCTGGCCTCGCTGCCGACCATCAAGCTGGCCCTGGAAAAAGGCGCGGCCGTGATGGTCTGCTCCCACCTGGGTCGCCCGACCGAAGGTGAGTTCTCCGCCGAAAACAGCCTCAAGCCGGTGGCCGACTACCTCAGCCGTGCCCTGGGCCGCGACGTGCCGCTGGTGGCTGATTACCTGGGCGGCGTGGACGTGAAGGCCGGCGATATCGTGCTGTTCGAAAACGTGCGCTTCAACAAAGGCGAGAAAAAGAACAGCGACGAACTGGCCCAGCAATACGCGGCCCTGTGCGACGTATTCGTGATGGACGCTTTCGGTACCGCTCACCGTGCCGAAGGCTCGACCCACGGCGTGGCCAAGTTCGCCAAGGTTGCGGCAGCCGGCCCACTGCTGGCCGCTGAACTGGACGCACTGGGCAAAGCCCTGGGCGCACCGGCGCAACCGATGGCCGCCATCGTGGCCGGCTCCAAGGTGTCGACCAAGCTGGACGTGCTTAACAGCCTGAGCCAGATCTGCAACCAACTGATCGTCGGCGGCGGCATTGCCAATACGTTCCTGGCCGCAGCCGGTCACCCGGTGGGCAAGTCGCTGTACGAACCGGACCTGCTCGACACCGCCCGGGCCATCGCCGCCAAGGTCAGCGTGCCATTGCCGGTCGATGTGGTTGTTGCCAAGGAATTCGCTGAAAGCGCCGCCGCCACCGTCAAGCTGATCGCTGACGTAGCCGACGACGACATGATCCTGGACATCGGCCCGCAAACCGCGGCCAACTTCGCTGAACTGCTGAAAGCCTCCCAGACCATCCTGTGGAACGGCCCGGTCGGCGTATTCGAGTTCGACCAGTTCGGCAACGGCACCAAAGTGCTGGCCAAGGCGATTGCCGAAAGCTCGGCCTTCTCCATCGCCGGCGGTGGTGACACCCTGGCGGCCATCGACAAATATGGCGTGGCTGACCAGATCTCCTACATTTCTACCGGTGGCGGCGCGTTTCTAGAATTCGTCGAAGGCAAGGTCCTGCCTGCGGTGCAAATGCTGGAAACCCGAGCCAAAGGTTAAGGCACGTGATCAGGAAAAGGAGCATTCCCATGATCAAGTCGTTGGCACTGGTGATTGCAGCGGGCCTGTTGGCCGGCTGTGGCAGCACGCCAAGCGCGGCGCAGGAGGCGAGCAAGCCTGCGCCCGCACAGGATAAAAACTGCTATCAGGCTGACTGGCAAGCCGAGACCATGCCGGTGATCAACAAGCGCATCGGCAACGAACGGCTGGAGAAATACGACTCTGCGCCCAACGGTCAGGAACAGGGTTGCCCTTGACGGGTCTGATCAACTAACCGACAGCAGTGGCGGCCTTTGGGCCGTCGTTCGAGGATTGGCAATGAAAGGCGTTTTCGCCCTGGCGGCACTGGCCCTACTGGCTGGTTGCAGCAGCATGAACATGTTCAATAAGGCAGAACCTGCCGATAAGTGGACCACCTGGACCTGCGACAGCAAGGCCGAGGTCAACTGGCGTTTTGCTAACCAGGCCCGTTCCGAGGTGGATGTACGCCTCGGCGGTTCCGACCAGGTTTACCGTCTTAAACAGGACGTTGCCGCCTCGGGCGTGCTGTACAGCAACGACCAGTTGGCGTTTCACACAAAAGGTGAGGAAGGCCTGGTTTACTGGGTTGCCACCGACGATTTGATCGGGCGTGGCTGCAAGGCCCAATAAGATTTCAAATTTGATGAAATCCAAATGTGGGAGGGGCTTGCCCCTTCCTACATTAAATCCGGTTCCAAAGTGGCATAGGTGGTGGGCCGGACACTGCAATAACGATTCAGCGGGCCAGGCATGCAAAACCTGACCGGCAATAACTTGAATAGCAGCCGCCGCTACGGCAGGCTTGCACGATTAACGACCCTCGACCGGGAGAGACAACACAATGGCACTTATCAGCATGCGTCAAATGCTGGACCACGCAGCCGAGTTCGGCTACGGCGTCCCAGCCTTTAACGTCAACAACCTTGAGCAGATGCGCGCCATCATGGAAGCCGCTGACAAGACCGACTCCCCAGTGATCGTCCAGGCTTCGGCCGGTGCGCGCAAATACGCCGGTGCCCCGTTCCTGCGTCACCTGATCCTCGCCGCGATTGAAGAATTCCCGCACATCCCGGTGTGCATGCACCAAGACCACGGCACCAGCCCTGACGTGTGCCAGCGCTCCATCCAACTGGGCTTCAGCTCGGTCATGATGGACGGCTCCCTCGGCGAAGACGGCAAGACCCCCACCGACTACGAATACAACGTACGCGTGACCCAACAAACCGTAGCCATGGCTCACGCCTGCGGCGTTTCGGTTGAAGGCGAGCTGGGTTGCCTGGGCTCCCTGGAAACCGGCATGGCCGGCGAAGAAGACGGCATCGGCGCCGAAGGCGTGCTGGATCACAGCCAAATGCTGACCGACCCGGAAGAAGCTGCGGACTTCGTCAAGAAAACCCAGGTCGACGCCCTGGCCATCGCCATCGGCACCAGCCACGGCGCCTACAAGTTCACCAAGCCGCCCACCGGCGACGTACTGGCCATCGACCGCATCAAGGAAATCCACAAACGCATCCCCAACACCCACCTGGTGATGCACGGCTCTTCCTCGGTACCGCAAGAGTGGCTGGCGATCATCAACCAGTACGGCGGCGACATCAAAGAAACCTACGGCGTACCGGTTGAAGAAATCGTCGAAGGCATCAAGCATGGCGTGCGTAAGGTCAACATCGACACCGACCTGCGTTTGGCCTCCACCGGTGCCATGCGTCGCCTGATGGCCACCAACCCGAGCGAATTCGACCCACGTAAATTCTTCGGTGCTACCGTGACCGCGATGCGTGATGTGTGTATCGCACGCTATGAAGCGTTTGGTACTGCCGGCAATGCCTCGAAGATCAAGCCGATCTCGCTGGAAGCGATGTACCAGCGTTATTTGAAAGGTGAGTTGAACGCTAAGGTGAACTGAGCCTCAGGTGTTTAAAAAGAAGCCCGCAGCGATGCGGGCTTCTTTTTGTGGCCGGATTTTGATCAGTTTGGCGGTGAAGTATCGAACCCTCGCTGTTCAACCACCCGAAACACATCACTCACATCCTGCACCAGAATGCGCGCGGTATTGGCCACGTTATTCAAGTCGCACTCTGCAAAGTCCGGCAGGCTGGAGCAGGCCATCAGGTTGAGGTGTTCGAGGGCGGCGTTGAGGCGTTCGCGCAGGCAGGCGTGGAGGTCGAGCAATGGGGCGTCGCTGTCGATGAGGAGCACTGGGTAATCGGTGGCGGTTTCGGTGCAGGGCGTGAAGCGGCGGGGTGGGAGTTGTTGAACCATGGCAAATATTCCTCGTATCTAAAAGGACTACCGCCGTTCGCTGCGAAACGAATGGGTGGTAGCTGTGTGCGGGTTCGCAGACCGAGGATACGAGGAACCCGGCAGACCCGAAGGTCTCCCACACACAGCCACCATAAAACAGACGTCGGGCGCAGATGCACTCGTCATTGTATTCATGATGCTTGGTTACACACGTATCGTTAGGGCTGCGAAACCCTATCGCCATTCAATGCCGGCGACGGGGCGAACTATAAGCGTCGACTTGGCATGCCGCAACGGTCGTGTAGGACGAGCGCAGCGTCTTCAGGCAAAGTAGATCAACTGTGGGAACCGCGCTTGTCCGCGATGGCTCCCACAGGGGTTGAATGGTGTGTTTAAGACGTCGGCGTTATTTGCGAATCGTCCTTGGGACTACCGGGACAATTCACGCAAGATCAATACCCAACCGCACAAACGTCACCTGTTTTAATCGCCAAAAACTATAGTCCACTGTTAGTTCTCACAGTTGTTTATGGCGATAGGCGCGCGATGCTAAGGCGGTAAAGCATCACTGACGGGAGCGATAGTGCATGAGCACTCGCAAACCGGTCGCTCCAATGTGGCCACCACCGGGTCGGTTTCCCCCGCCACGCGAGCCCGAGCTAATGCCGATAACGCCCAAAGCCTCAGCGCCGGTTCCTCGCGCGCCTGCAAAGCCACGCTCAAAGGGATAGGCGCTGGGTTCTCTGGTTGCATTGAGTTCCGTTTACAGGGGACGGCGTTTATTCGTGATCAATATCCAACTTTTCAAATACCACCTTCGCGCCTTCCTTGCTGTCCCCACTGTTGTCCTGCACATACGCGCCCGCCTTGAAGTACAGCGGTTTGTCGCCCCACGCCGCGCCGATGCGCTCGTTCCATTCGCTGTCGGCGGCGTACACGCTGAGCAGCCCGGCTTTGTTGAGGTTGATTACATAGGTGAAGCTTTTCTCCAGTGGCACATTGGAGGCGACGATGATCACGCGACTGGTGTCTTCATCCGGGCGCATGCGCACTTTGGCGACGATATTGCCGGTCTGAGTCTTTTCCTTGAACTGGTATTCGAGCTTGATCAGTGGCCTTTGGCTGTCGTAGGCGTGGATCTGCCCGATGACGATCTTGCCGCTGGAGGGCACTTGGTTGACCGCCAGGGTGGCGCGCAGGAAGTTGTCGGCTTCGGGGTAGGTCCAGTTGCGCAGACGCCCGTCAGCGTAGGTTTCGCGCAGTTCGCTGCGCGGGTAGATGGCGTTTTCGGTGCGGGTGCCGGTGACGGGGGTCCAGAATTGCACGTTGCTGCCTTCGGCCTGGAAGTACTGGTCGTTGAAGCCGCTGAGCAGTTTCGGTGTTTCGATAGTCGCGGGGGGCGAGCCGACCGGAATGCTCAGGTTCCAAGTGGAGAGGTCGATCATGGTGTTGGCCTTATACAGGGGGTGAAGGCTTTGGCCCGAGGGCCTTACAGGTTCTTTATAGGCGGTGGTCAACCAGTTGTTAAACATTTACTGGCAATTTATTGGCGCCAAGGGAATGCCAAAAAGCCATGTTTCCCATGAATCGTGGCTTGTAGAGGGTGACCGTTAGTCGGCTGACTGAACTTTGGCGCAATGATGGCATCCACGTCACTTCTGATTTTCAGGATCCAGGGCTAGAGTGAGGCCTTGATGTTTGTCCGGGTTTTCTGTCAGAAGTGACCGGAGTAGACCTAAGGAAGAGTCCCAGCATGGAATGCGCTCCACATCACGGCGATGGCAGTTCGGTTCTTCTGGTGGTCGATGACTACCCGGAAAACCTGATCAGCATGCGCGCACTCTTGCAATGTGATGACTGGCAGGTGGTCACCGCAGCGTCCGGCGTGGAAGCCCTAGAGTTGTTGTTGTCCCACGAAGTCGACCTGGTATTGCTGGATGTGATGATGCCCGGCATGGACGGCTTCGAAGTCGCCCGCTTGATGCGCGGCAGCCAGCGAACGCGCATGACGCCGATCATCTTTTTGAGTGCCAACGCCCAGTCACCCGCGGCGGTGCTGGAAGGCTATGCCAGCGGCGCCATTGATTACCTGTTCAAGCCCTTCGACCCGCATATCCTCAAGCCCAAGGTCCAGGCTTTGCTGGAGCATCAGCGTAATCGCCGGGCGTTGCAGCGCCTGAGCCATGACCTGGAATCCGCCCGCGCCTTCAATGCCTCGGTATTGGACAACGCCGCCGAAGGCATCCTGGTCGTCAGTGAGGAGGGCGTGATTGCGTACGCCAACCCGGCGATTTCGCGCCTGCTCAATGCCACGATCCACGAGTTGCAAGGCCAGGAGTTCCTGAGCTTCCTGCAAAAGCCACACGTGCCGGTCTGGTCGGACTCGCAAATGCACGCCGGTTACCGCAAGGGCGAAACCTGGCGCCTGCATGATGCGATCCTGCGTACCGGGCGCGGTCAGCAAGTGTCGGTGGCCTTGTCCTGCGCGCCGTTACCCGCGGAGCAGAAGGCCATGGTGGTGACGGTGTTGGACATGTCTGAAGTGCGCCATTTGCACCAGCAGTTGGAGTTCCAGGCCGTGACCGACCCGCTGACCGGGTTGCTGAACCGGCGTGGTTTCTACCAGGCGGTAGAAAATACCCTGTTGCGCGTCGAGCGGGCCGAGCAGTCCCTGGTGTTGTTGTACCTGGACCTGGATGGCTTCAAGCGGGTCAACGACTCCCTGGGCCATGATGCCGGCGACCGTGTACTGCGTTGGGTTTCCGAGCAACTGCAGGGGTGTCTGCGTTCCTACGACATTATTGGCCGCATGGGGGGGGATGAATTTACCGCGTTGCTGGAGTTGGAGTTCCCGGAGCAGGCCGCGAAAATTTCGGAAAAGTTGATCGAACGGGTGTCCGTGTGCCATCAGGTCGACGGTTTGGATGTGATGCTCGGCGTGAGCATTGGCATCGCAACCTACCCCGATTGCGGCGCGGATTTGAACGGCCTGTTGCGTGCCGCCGACATCGCCATGTACGAAGCCAAGCGTGCGGGGCGTCAGCAATATCGCTATTACGATCAGGAAATGAACGGCCGCGCCCGCTCCCGCCTGATGCTTGAAGACAGCGTGCGCACGGCCATTCAAAACAAGGATTTCGTCCTGGTCTACCAGCCCCAGGTTTCCCTGGCGGACGGGCGTTTGCGCGGGGTTGAGGCGCTGTTGCGGTGGCAGCACCCCAGTGTCGGCGATGTGCCGCCGGGGTTGTTCTTGCCGTTGCTGGAAGAAGCGCGGCTGATCAGCCAATTAAGCGCATGGATCTACCAACAGGCCGCTGCCCAGCGTCAGGCGTGGCAAGCCACCTTCGACGATGACCTGGTGTTGAGCGTGAGCCTGAGCAGCAACCAGTTCAATATGCCCAACCTGGTGACGCAACTGCAGCAGGTGCTGGAGCGACATGGGTTACAGGGGCGTCAGTTGGAGGTGCAAATCAGCGAAGACAGCTTGATGAGCAACCTGGAAGCATCTGCCAAGCAGCTCAAGTTGCTGCGCCAAATCGGCGTGCGCATCGCCCTGGATGACTTCGGTTCGGGCAGCTGTTCCCTGGCCCACCTGCGCGACCTGGCGTTCGACACCCTCAAGCTCGACCCGCAATTGGTCGCGCGCCTGCCCGGCTCGGCCCGCGACGCGGCGATGGCGCGCAGCATTATCGAGCTGTGCGCGCATTTTGAGGTGCTGGTGGTGGCCGAGGGCGTGGAAACCCAGGAGCAAGCCAACTGGCTCAAGGCCCAGGGTTGCCCGTTTGTCCAGGGGGCATGGGCGGCGCCACCGCTGATGGCCTCGGAAGTAGCCGACTGGGCGCGCGCCCGCCTGCGTTGAATTCGCTACACTGACGGCCATTCGAACCTTGTTGCAGACCTCAATGACCGCGCTGAAATACCTCCAGGCCTACCCGCCCGCTCTTCAGGAACAAGTGCGCCAACTGATCGCCAAGGACCAGTTGGGTGCCTATCTGGACCAGCGTTACCCCGAACGCCATGCCGTACAGAGCGATAAGGCCCTGTACGCCTACGCCTTGGCCTTGAAGCAGGAGCACCTGCGCAACGCCCCCGCCATCGACAAAGTGCTGTTCGATAACCGCCTGGACCTGACCCACCGCGCCCTCGGCCTGCACACCACGATTTCGCGGGTGCAGGGCGGCAACCTGAAGGCCAAGAAAGAGATCCGCATTGCCGCGCTGTTCAAAGAGGCGGCACCGCAATTCCTGCGCATGATCGTGGTACATGAGCTGGCGCACTTCAAGGAATCGGACCACAACAAGGCGTTCTACAAACTCTGCGACTACATGATGCCAGGCTACCACCAGGTGGAATTCGACCTGCGCGTGTACCTCACGTATCGCGACCTGCAGGGCAAACCCTGACCGCACAAGGCGACCCACCATGGAAGTGAGCAAGACCAAAAGCAGTTTCTATCGCCGTCTGTACGTGGCGTACCTGATCGACAGTGGGCTGGCCAGCAGCGTCCCGGCGTTGACCGACGTCACCGGCATGCCCCGACGCACGGCGCAGGACACGATTGCGGCGTTGGCCGATCTGGATATCGTGTGTGAATTCGAGCAGGAGGAAGGTGCCCGCAACCATGCCGGGCAGTATCGGATTCGTGATTGGGGGGCGATTGATCGGCGTTGGATCGAGGGTAATCTGGCGGCCATCAAACAGGTTTTGGGTTATCCCTGACGTTTTGCGCTGAACCGGCTGGCGCCATCGGGAGCAAGCCCCCTTCCACATGTGAGGGGGGAGATGTGGCCCCTCAAGCGCGCCGCATACCGATATGAGGGATGTCATCCTCAAGGTATTCCTCACCCGCCACCACAAACCCGTACTTCCCGTAATACCCCTGCAAATGCGCCTGGGCTGACAGAAAAATCGGCGTTTCGGGCCAGATCTCTTTGATCTGACGCAGAGTTTCTTCCATCATCTGGTGCCCCAAACCAGTACCGCGTGCCGCTGGCGCAACGATCACCCGGCCGACCACTACGTCACCGCCCTGGGATTCCGGGTCCAGCAGGCGCAGGTAGGCCACCAACTCATCATTTTTCCAGGCCATCAAGTGGTGGGTATCGCCAGCCAGGTCCTGCCCGTCGATGTCCTGATAAACGCACTTCTGCTCGACAACGAAGACTTCGCTGCGCAAACGCAGGATGGCATACAGCTGCTCCTTGCCCAGGTCGCTGTGATGTTTGCAAACCCAATCGACTGTCATGGTGTGGTCTCACGTAAATGTCTGTGCTGGATAGTAAGCGCGGTGGGCGGCGGTGTCTAAATCAACTATTTTTGTGAATGAAATCAATTTGCCATCATTGAGTGCGTTCACCGGCCGTTTCTTTGTGTAATCTGAGCTAATGTTAGAGCCTCAGGCATTGCCTGAACCAAGGCCATTGCCTGCCCGCCAAGGACTTTGAGCATGCTGCGACTCTCTCGTGCCGTTGCGTTGATTGGAGTGTTGTTGCTGGCGGCGCCTGCGTTTGCAGAGCGTCTGCGCCTGCGTTTGGTTGCAGATGCCTGGCCCCCCTTTACCGATGCCACGTTGATCAACGGCGGGCTGGCGACCGATATCGTCAGCACCGCCCTGGCCCGTGCGGGTTATGCCAGTGAGTTTGAACAGGTGCCGTGGGCTCGGGCGCTGATGGGCGTGGGCGACGGGCGCTATGACGTGCTGATCAACGCCTGGTACGACGATGCCCGCACGCACCTGGGAGAGTTCTCCGGCGAGTACCTGGTCAACCGCGTGCGGTTTATCAAGCGTCGCGACGACCCCATCGAGTATCAGAACCTTGAACAATTGCACGACTACCCCGTCGCCGTGGTGCGGGGGTATGCGTATTCAGCAGCGTTCGATGGGGATACGCAGTTGCAGAAAGTCCCGGTGCATAACTTCGCCATGGCCGTGCGCATGCTGGCGGCGCAGCGGGTGCGGCTGACGGTGGAGGATGAATATGTCGCGCGCTATTACTTGTCCCGCGAATCGCCCAAAGTGCGCAATGCGGTGGAGTTCCTGCCCAAGCCGCTGAGTGAAAACAGTCTGCATATCCTGGTAAGCCTCAAGCACCCCGAGCACGCGCAGATCGTGGCCGGGTTTGATCGGGAGATTGCCAGGATGAAGGCCGATGGCAGCTATGCACGGTTGATGAGTGCACATGGGATGTAGCGGCCTAAGCCGCGCTGGTGTCCTTGATCAAATGCGCCGCCAACGTACGCAGCGGCCCCAACTGCCGGCAGATCAACGCCAACTGCGTCTGCACCAGTCGCTGCCCTTCATCGATCTCATCCGGCATCTGCTCCAGGTCCGCGGCCAGGGCTTCCTCGGCATCGCTCTGGATCGCAATGGGTTGCTTGTTGGCCAGCCCCGTGGCGATCTCATCGATGCTCGCCGCGAGGGTCTTGCCCGCGCCGTCGATCAGGTGTTCGTGCACCTCGGCCGGCAGTTGCGTGTCGCGGTGCGCGCCGAGCCCTGACAAGTAGCTGAGCAAGGTATGGGACAGCACCAGGAAACGGAAACCCACGTCCGCTTCCTTACGGAAATGCCCCGGCTCCATCAACATATTGGCCAGGGTGGTCGACAGTGCCGCGTCGGCGTTGTGCGCGTTGCGCCGGGCCAGGCGATAAGCCAGGTCGTCGCTCTTGCCGGCGGCATATTGCTGCATGATCTGGCGCAGGTAGATGCTGTTGCAGGTCAGGGTGTTGGCCAGCACTTTGTTCAGGCGGCGGCCCTGCCAGTCCGGCAGGAACAGGAACACCGCCAGGCCGGCGATCAGGCTGCCGAGCAACGTGTCGAGCAACCGTGGCAAAAACAGCCCGTAGCCATCGCCCACCTGATTGAAGCAGAACAGCACCATCAAGGTAATGGCCGCGGTCGCGAGGGTGTAGCGCGTGGTGCGGTTGATAAAGAACACCAGGCCTGCGGCGATGGCGAACATCGATTGCACCAGCGGGCTGGGGAACAGGTCGAACAGCGCCCAGGCCACGGTGAGGCCGATGGCGGTACCGATGATCCGCTGGCCAAGCTTGCGCCGGGTCGCACCGTAGTTCGGCTGGCACACAAACAGGGTGGTCAGGATGATCCAGTAACCCTGGGACGCGTGAATGACATGCAAGGTGCCGTAGCCGATGCTCAGCGCCAGGGACAGGCGCAGGGCATGGCGAAACAGCAGCGACGTCGGCGTGAGCTGCGTGCGCAGGCGCGTCCACATTTCCTTGAGGTTGCGCGGGGCGCGGTCCAGCAGGTTGCTATCGGTGGCGTCGGCCAGGGCGTCGGGGTTGCTGGCGTCGCCGAGCAGGCGGTCGAGCGTCGACAGGTTGGCCGCCAGCGCCCGCAGCGAGCGCAGCAGGCCGCGCCAGGCCGGGTTGCTCTGGATGCGCAGGTGTTCCAGCGAGGCGTTCAGGTCACTGAGGGCCTCGGCGAAGCTGTCGTCATAGATGAACGGCTGGCGCAACTGGATCGACTCGGCCAGGGCCTGGCAGGCCTTGCCTTGCTGACGCAACAGGCGCTGGCAGCGGAACAGCACATCGCTGTGGAAGAACGCTTCGGCCAGGGCGTTGTAAGGGTAATGGGATGAGCTGGCGCGTTCGTGGATGTCCTGGGCCAGGAAGTACAGTTTGAGGTAGCGACTGACCTTCGAGCCCGGTCGACCATTGCCCACGCGGTGCAGGATGATTTCCTTCGCGGCATTCAGCGCAGCCACGACTCGGCCGTTTTGCTGGGCCAGTTCCAGGCGCCGTGCTTCCACATCCAGTTGGCGGATCGGTTCGAACAACGACGATTTGAGCTTGAGGTAACGCCCCAACTCGCGGAACAACCGCGCCAGGCTCTGCTGCACCGGCTGGTTGGAAAACAGCGCCTGCCACAGCACCGACAACGCGCCGTACCAGGCGGCACCCGCCACCAACAGCAGTGGCTCGTGCCAGAAATCATTCACGGCACCACCGCGCTGGTCCACACCGATCATGGTGTACACCGACAGAATCAGCGTGGCCGATGCAATCGCCCCATAACGTTCGCCCAAGGCGCCGAGCATGGTCAGGCCGAACGTCGCCAGGGCCAGGGAAATGGCGAACATCCACGGGTAGGGGAACAGCAACTCCACCGACAGCGCGGCGATGCTGAAACACACCAGCGTCACCGCCAGGGCATTGAGGCGGCCTTGCCAGCTGTCGTCGGTCTCGGCCAGGGCGCTGGCGATAATCCCCAGGAACAGTGGGATCAGCAGGGTCATTTCATCCTGGTACCAGCACAGCGCCATACTGCCGGTAAGGGCGATGAATACCCGAATGCTGTAACTGAATTTATCCAGCGCCCACAGGCGCCGCATGGACTGCTTGAACGAGGTCGATGACATGAAGTCTGGAGTCTTCCGGAGCGATGCCGCTAAATTGAGCTATCAAGGACGCCACGGCAAGGGTGGCGATCACATCCCCGCGCAAATATTTCCCAGGCACGCCGCAAATCAAAATGTGGGAGGGGGCAAGCCCCCTCCCACATGTTTTACCGTGCTGTGTCAGACGTATTGCGCGGCCGCGTAGCCCGAAGCCCACGCCCACTGGAAATTGAACCCGCCCAGGTGACCGGTCACGTCCAGCACCTCGCCGATAAAATACAGCCCCGGGCTTTTCAGCGACTCCATGGTCTTGGACGACACTTCCCGCGTATCCACCCCACCCAGCGTCACCTCGGCGGTGCGATAGCCTTCGGTACCCGCCGGCACCAGCTGCCAGCTCCCCAGTTTTTGCGCGATGTCGGCAATTTCGGCGTGGGTGTATTGCTTCATCGGCTTGGACACGAACCAGGTTTGCGCCAGCAGGTTGGCCATCTTCTTGGTGAAGATTTCACCCAGCAAGGTTTTCAGCTCGCTGTCCGGGCGCTCGGCTTGTTGCTGTTGCAGCCAGGTGTGGGCGTCGTGGTCGGGCAGCAGGTTAATCTCTACGGTGTCGCCGGGTTCCCAGTAGGACGAAATCTGCAGGATCGCCGGCCCGCTCAGGCCACGGTGGGTGAACAGGATGTTTTCGCGAAAGCTCTCGTTGTTGCAACTGACCAGGCAGTCCACGGAGGTGCCCGACAGCTCTGCGCACAACTCCTTGAGCTGATCGGTGATGGTGAACGGCACCAGCCCCGCGCGGGTGGGCAGCAGTTCATGGCCGAATTGCCTGGCCACCTGGTAACCGAAACCGGTCGCGCCCAGGGTTGGGATCGACAAACCACCGGTGGCGATCACCAGGGATTCACACCGCAGCTCGCCCAAGGTGGTCTGCAATTGGTAGCCGCTGTCGAGCCTGGCAATTTCCTCGATGGAGGTGTCCAGGTGCAGGCTGACGCCGGTCTGGATGCACTCATCGAGCAACATGCCGAGGATGTCGCTGGACTTGTTATCGCAGAACAGCTGGCCGAGCTTTTTCTCGTGGTACGGCACGCCGTGCTTGGCCACCAGCCCGATAAAGTCCCACTGGGTGTAGCGGGCCAGCGCGGATTTGCAGAAGTGCGCGTTGTGCGAGAGAAAGTTGGCCGGCTCGGTGTACAGGTTGGTGAAATTGCAGCGGCCACCGCCGGACATCAGGATCTTTTTGCCGGCCTTGTTGGCGTGGTCGATCAGCATCACCTTGCGTCCACGCCCGGCGGCGGTCAGCGCGCACATCAAGCCTGCGGCGCCGGCGCCAATGATCACAACTTCGGTCGAGCGCACAGCAATGTCCTCATACAAATTCTGATGTGAAATACAGTCAAAGGTGGGAGGGGGCTTGCTCCCGATTGCGATGTATCAGTAACAGATGTACTGACTGACACACTGCTATCGGGGGCAAGCCCCCTCCCACATTGGATCTCCGATAAATTTGGAGGTCCGTGTTACAGGATGCGAACGCGCAACGAACGGCCCTTGATCTTGCCGTCATTCAGCCGCTGCAACGCCTGTTTGGCGATGCCACGCTCCACAGCCACGAAGGCCTGGAAATCAAAGATCGCGATCTTGCCCACCTGGGCGCCCGGGATGCCGGCCTCGCCAGTCAACGCGCCAAGAATGTCGCCAGGGCGAACCTTGTCTTTACGCCCGGCGGCGATGCACAGGGTGCTCATCTGCGGCAGCAACGGGCCACCGCCTTGCGGCTTGAGGTTGTCCAGTTGGTCCCAGTTCAGCGGCGATTTCTGCAACTGCTCGATGGCCTGGGCGCGGTGGGCTTCGGACGGCGCGACCAGGCTGATGGCGATGCCGGTCTCACCGGCGCGGCCGGTGCGGCCCACGCGGTGGATGTGGATTTCCGAGTCGCGGGCCAGTTCGACGTTGATCACCATGTCCAGCGCATCAATGTCCAGGCCGCGAGCGGCAACGTCGGTGGCAACCAGTACCGAGGTGCTGCGGTTTGCGAACATCGCCAGCACCTGGTCACGGTCGCGCTGCTCCAGGTCGCCATGCAGGCCGACGGCGGAAATGCCCTTGGCCGTCAGGTGATCCACGGTTTCCTGCACTTGCTGCTTGGTAAAGCAGAACGCCACGCAGGAGGCCGGACGGAAGTGCGCGAGGACCTTGGTCACCGCGTCCATGCGCTCTTGCGGCGAGATCTCGTAGAAACGCTGCTCGATCTGGTCGTCGGAGTGGAACGCTTCGGCTTTCACTTGCTGAGGCGCACGCATGAACTTGGAGGCCAGTTGCTTGATGCTCACCGGGTAAGTGGCCGAGAACAGCAGGGTCTGGCGGCGCGGTGGGGTCTTGCTGATGATGTCTTCGATGGCGTCGTAGAAGCCCATGTCGAGCATGCGGTCGGCTTCGTCGAGGATCAGGGTGTTCAAGCCGTCGAGTACCAGCGAGCCCTTGCGCAGGTGTTGCTGGATGCGGCCCGGGGTGCCGACGATGACGTGGGCACCGTGTTCCAGGGACGCGATCTGCGGGCCGAGGGACACGCCCCCGCACAGGGTCAGCACCTTGATGTTGTCTTCGGCGCGGGCCAGGCGGCGGATTTCCTTGGCAACCTGGTCGGCCAGCTCACGCGTCGGGCACATCACCAGCGCCTGGCAGCCGAAGTAACGCGGGTTGATCGGGTTCAACAGGCCGATACCAAATGCAGCGGTCTTGCCGCTGCCGGTCTTGGCCTGGGCAATCAGGTCCAGCCCTTTGAGGATCACCGGCAAGCTCTGCGCCTGGATCTGCGTCATCTCGACATAACCCAGCGAGTCGAGGTTAGCCAGCATGGCGGCGGACAAGGGCAAAGTATTAAAAGCGGT